>Ga0182742_1000555_pt1 | contig 57340 bp, 68 predicted proteins | sample eDN5th37CBELigMG_FD_128880 | JGI IMG/M metagenome (GOLD analysis project Ga0182742, IMG submission 128880) | Enriched Miracle-Growth compost microbial communities from Emeryville, California, USA - eDNA 5th pass 37_C BE-Lig MG (version 2)... ...
CCACGAGGTCGATCGTCTCGGCGATCAGGGCGCGCGGGACGGTGACGACGGCTTCCTGGATGAGCTGTTCGAGCCGGCGCAGCGCGCCGATGCCGGTGCCGGCGTGGATCGTGCCGACGCCTCCGGGATGGCCCGTTCCCCACGCTTTGAGGAGGTCGAGAGCCTCGCTCCCGCGCACTTCGCCAATGGGAATGCGATCGGGGCGCAGACGCAGCGAGGAGCGGACAAGATCAGAAAGTGTGGCGACGCCTTCCTTGGTCCGCATGGAAACGAGGTTCGGCGCGGCGCACTGGAGTTCGCGCGTGTCCTCGATGATGACGACGCGATCGGCGCTCTTGGCGACTTCGGCCAGCAGCGCATTGGTCAGCGTGGTCTTGCCGGTCGAGGTGCCGCCGGCGACGAGGATGTTGGCGCGCGCCGCGACGGCCGCGCGTAACGTCACGGCCTGGTCGGCGACCATGATCCCCGCAGCGACGTAATCGTCGAGCGTGAAGACGGCGACGGCGGGCTTGCGGATGGCGAAGGCCGGCGCGGCAACAACCGGCGGCAACAGGCCCTCGAACCGTTCCCCCGTCTCGGGCAGTTCGGCCGAGACGCGCGGGCTTCGGGCATGAACCTCCGCGCCGACATGATGGGCGACCAGGCGCACGATGCGCTCGCCATCGGCGGCCGACAGCCTCTCGCCCGTATCGGCCAGCCCTTCGGACAGGCGATCAATCCAGATGCGGCCATCGGGATTCAGCATCACCTCGACGACGGCGGGGTCTTCCAGAAATCGCGCGATGGCGGCCCCAAGCGCGGTGCGCAGCATCCGCGCGCCGCGCTGGATCGCCTCCGGCTTCTGGTGTGAAGTGGTCATGTCGGCCCCGTTTCCTCACGAGGCGCAACAGACAGTCCCCGGAATGGGGTCGATTAAAAGAGCCCGAAATCGGGTCGGTTCAACAAGTATCGGTCGTAGTAGTAGTGTGGCGTGCAAATACAGGAGAACGGCGGAGGAGCCCTGATCTTGATGTCGTCGCCGGGCTCACCAGATGACGCGCGAGATCGTCACGGCTCCGACTCGGAGACATCCTCGGGGATCTCCTGTCGCAGCTTCGGCCCTTTGACGAGGCGCCGGCCGAGCGCGGTGATGAAAGCCTCATACCGCTCGGCTGACTTGGCGCGTGCCGCCTGCGCGGCAGGCTCCGGCAAGGCCGGCGTGGTCGTGATCCAGAAGCGGATGAACACCGCCAACGTTTCAACGGCGATGCCTACATCCCGCTCCAGGCGGGTCATGCGGCGGTCGATCTGATCGAGGCGCTTGGCGACGACGGCCTCGCGCCGCTCGGCATCGTCCGGCGACAGGAACGATGCGATCGCGGCCTCGGCGATCATGGACTGCGATTGATCCCGGCGCGCGGCAAAATCCGCCAGCACCTGCGTCACGTCGGGGTCCAGATAGACCGTGAACTTCGACTTTTTCCGAGGGCTGGTCATGGCGCGCTCACAACTCCATGCCGTCATTCGGGTCGAGCGACACCTGACGCGCCACACCCTGCATCTGGCGAAGCATACGCCGGTTGCGCACGGCGTCCTCCTCGGTGTCGTCGGGAAGCTCGATCTCGAACTCGTTGGCGATGGGTTCTTTCTTCTCCACCGGCTTGGCGCGGCTGAGTTCGGGTTGCAGCCGGCGTTCGGAATCGGTGGTGTCCTCATCGTCGGACAGGTCGGCAGGCTGCGCGTCCAGCGCCTCCGGCCTCGCCGGGATCGGCAGGCTGCTCCAGTCGTCGGGACGAGGCTTGTCGGGACGTTTCAGTTCGGGCGGCGACAGCAGGCGCTCGCGCAAACGGGCATCCTCGTAGTAGCGCGCCTTCTTCGCCCGGATCGGCGGAGTGCCGGCGACCATGACGATTTCGTCGCTCGTTGGGAGCTGCATGATTTCGCCGGGGGTCAGCAACTGACGGGCGGTCTCCGAGCGCGAGACCATCAGATGGCCGAGCCAGGGCGAGAGCCGATGCCCGGCATAGTTCTTCATCGCCTTCATCTCGGTCGCGGTGCCGAGCGCATCGGACACGCGCTTGGCGGTGCGCTCGTCGTTCGTCGCGAAGCTGACCCTGACGTGGCAGTTGTCGAGAATGGAGTTGTTGGGGCCGTATGCCCTTTCGATCTGGTTCAGCGACTGCGCGATCAGGAATGCTTTGAGGCCGTAGCCCGCCATGAAGGCAAGCGCGCTCTCGAAGAAGTCGAGCCGCCCCAGCGCCGGAAACTCGTCGAGCATCAAGAGCAGCCGGTGACGGTCGCCCTTCGCCTGTAGATCCTCGGTCAGACGGCGGCCTATCTGGTTCAGCAGCAACCGGATCAGCGGCTTGGTGCGATTGATGTCGGACGGCGGCACGACGAGGTAGAGCGTCGTCGGCCGCTCGCCGCCCACGACATCGCTGATGCGCCAGTCGCAGCGCCGCGTCACCTCGGCGACGACGGGATCGCGGTAGAGGCCGAGGAACGACATGGCCGTGGACAGGACGCCGGAACGCTCATTGTCGGATTTGTTCAGCAGCTCGCGCGCCGCGCTGGCGACGACGGGATGCGGCCCGTCCTCGCCGAGATGGGCGGTCTTCATCATGGCGCGCAGCGTGGATTCGACCGGGCGCTTCGGATCGGAGAGGAAGTTGGCGACACCGGCGAGCGTCTTTTCCGGCTCGGCGTAGAGGACATGGAGGATCGCGCCGACCAGAAGCGAATGGCTGGTTTTTTCCCAATGGTTCCGCTTGTCCAGGCTGCCTTCGGGATCGACCAGAATATCGGCGATGTTCTGCACGTCGCGCACTTCCCACTCGCCGCGCCGCACCTCGAGCAAGGGATTGTAGGCCGAGGATTTCGGATTGGTCGGATCGAAGAGGAGCACGCGGCCGTGGTGCGAGCGGAAGCCGGATGTCAAAGTCCAGTTCTCGCCCTTGATGTCGTGGACGATCGCCGAGCCCGGCCAGGTCAGGAGCGAGGGCACGACAAGGCCGACGCCTTTGCCCGATCGCGTCGGCGCGAAGCACAGCACATGCTCCGGCCCGTCATGGCGCAGATACTCTTGGCTGTAGCGGCCCAGCACGACGCCATCGGGATCGAGCAGCCCCGCGGCCTTCACCTCTTCCTTCTCGGCCCAGCGCGCCGAGCCATAGGTCGCGATGTCTTTGGCTTCGCGCGCCCGCCAGACCGACATGCCGATGGCGACGGCGATGGCGATGAAGCCGCCGGATGCGGCGATGAACGCGCCCTCGGTGAAGATCTCCGGCGCATAGGCGTCGTAGGAAAACCACCACCAGAAGAAGGCGGGCGGGTGGTAGATCGGCCAGCCGAACAGGACGAACCAAGGCGGCCCGAGCTGCGCCTGAAACCCGAGGCTCCAGGCGACATATTCGGTCGCGCCCCAGGTGGTCGACAGGACGATGAGGAAGACGATCAGGATCTGTCCCCAGAGGATTTTGGTCGCGGACATTGCGGTGTTCCTTGTCTGTTGAGGTTAGAGGTCGAGCCCGCGCTTGCGGCCGAAGTCCCAATCGACGCCGCCGCCGTCGCGGGCAACGCCGGAGACGTGGCGGCCGAGCTGCTTGTCGAGGGATGGCGACCAGGGCACGAGCTGGAAGCCGAGGCCGTCGTCGATCATGGCGAAGCGGCCGGAGGCGAGCGTCAGGCGCTGACGATAGGTGCCGGCGACATATTCGCCGCCTTCGGCCGGTTTGAATGGCTGGCCGGTCTCCTTCGCGAGCCTGCCGGCCACGGCATCGACTTCGCGGCGGCGGAGCGTCTCGATCAGGTTGCGGTTAAAGATGACGCGGCGGCCCTGCTGCTCGGCAAGACCTTCGCCGACCAGATGCTCGGCGCGTTGCCGCATCGCGTCGCGCACTTCGGCGCCGAAGCCGCCGTCCGACATGGCGACGGGTTCGCGGGCGATGGATTGCCGGTCGAGCCATGTCGCGCCGGTTGCGCTCACTTGATGCTGGAGATCGAGATCGGAGCGAACGGCGAGCGCGACACGGCGATCGCCTTTCGCGTCCTCGTAGGCTCGCAGCTCGACGATCGATCCCGGTGGGCTGTCGCCGGTGGCGTCGAGATGCGGCAGCCTGATGTGATGGGTGCGGCCGTCCACGCCGTCGACCACGGCGTAGGCCGTTCCCTTCAACTCGTCGTCAAGGCCGCGTTCGACCAGGCGGCCGATGACGGGAACATCAAGGCTCTCACCGGCGAGGACATAGCTGGCCGAGCCGCGCTCGATGCCGCGTTCGCTGAGCGCGCGGTGCATCCGCTTGATGATGTCGCCGCGTAGCCCAAGTTCGCGAAGCGTGGGTTCGGCCTCGGCCTTGATGAACCATTGCTGGTGTCCGACCTGTCCGGCCAACCCGCGGATTTCGAGAGTGCGGAGCCTGCCGACTTTGAGCGCGTGAAACTCGTCCGGCTGCTGACCGGGCTGCGGCGCGAGGTCGATGATGTCTGTCTTGCCCGCGTCGCGGACAAGCTGCCTGTCGAGCTGCGTCCAGCGTTCGGCCTCGACCTGCCGCTCCAGATTGCGGTTGATCTCCAGATCGGTGCGCTGGCCAAGCTCCTGCGTGACGAGATCCTGCGCGCGGGCGCGCATCCCCTCCTTGATGTAGTCGCGGGAGATCACGAGGTCTTGGCCGTCGTCGGTGCGGCCGCGCAGGATGATATGGATGTGGGGGTTGTCGGTGTTCCAGTGATCGACGCCGACCCAATCGAGCTTCGTGCCGAGATCCTTTTCCATCTGGCCCATCAGCTCGCGGGCGTGGTCCTTGAGGTCGGCCATATCCACGGCGTCCTCGGGCGAGACGATGAAGCGGAAATGATGCCGGTCGTCCTCGCAGCGCGCCGCGAAGTCGCGGGCATCCACGTTGTCGCTGTCAGGCCCGAACAGCCGCGCCTTCTCCCCGTCTCGGGTCACGCCGTCACGGCGCAGATAAGTGAGGTGCGCGCCAAGCGGCGCGGAGCGCGCGCTATGGCGCACCACGCGGGTCTTGATGACGACGATGCGCGAGCGGCCGGTCAGGAGGCGATTGGCCTGAATGCTGGCGCGCTGGCCGCGCCCGAAGCGCGAGCGGTTGCCCGTCGTGATCTTGCCGGAACGGGAGACGCGGCCCCCGGCCTTTTGCGCGGCGGCGAGCGCCTGCGAAATGAAAGGCCGAGCCTGCTGTGCGCGAGTCGAGCGGATGCGCCCAGGCCGGATGCGAATTTCGCTGTCATCGGCCATGGCGCAGCCCCGCACGGTGCAAAAGGGACAGGAAAATCAGGAAGGTGGGCGCGAAGCGCACGGTGCGCGAAAGCGCAGCACGGTGCGGAACGCGCCGAAAACCCAAGCAAAAACAACCGACCGACCGAAGCGCACCGTGCGCCTTTTTATCTCGCCATCGTCCGGTTGTTGTGCCTGCCTCTGCCCCTCGCGCTCTCCATGACACGCCGGAACACGATTGCGCGCGAATGGCGGCCCGCACGCTCATGGGCGCTCTCCTGGGGTGGAGCGGGCGACGACAAGGGGCGAATCCGATGTCGCGGCCGGATCGGATAGCCTCGCCGTGACGGAGGATCGGCTGTCGTCCGAACGCTCGTTGGCCGACCGTGACGCTGCCGAGCGAGTGTCGACGGAACGCACGACGAAGATCGCCGCCTCGCGCCAGTCGGGCGGCCGATCGGCTCGCCGGACTGACGTTTCGGGGGCGGCCGCGCCGCCGAGAACCGGCGCGAGCGCGGCGACATAGGCCCGCGTTTCGGCCGGCAACGCGCGGCCGGTCGAGCGATGGTCGTCATAGCGGCCGGGACCGGCGTTGTAGGCCGCGAGCATCGCGCCGACATCGCCATAGCGGTCCCACATTTCACGCAGATAGGCCGCACCCGCCATGATGTTGTCGTGCGGGTCATAAGGGTCGCGGCCGAGACGGTAGCGGACGCGCAAGGCGGCCCATGTGTCGGGCATGACCTGCATCAGGCCCAATGCGCCCGCCGACGAGATGGCGCGCACGTCGCCCGCGCTCTCGGCTCGCAGCACGGCGCGAATCCAGCGTTCGGGAATGCCGAACCGCTGCGCCGCCTCGGTGATGTGGGCGGCGTAGGGATCGCGCGGCGAAGGTCGCGCGACCGATGCGTCCTGCGCCATCGTGATCGCCGGCATGACGTTCGCGATGGAAAGGCCGGAAAGGAGAAGGAGAGCCATGCGCCGGGCGGCGTGATGCCGCCCGTGCGCACTCCGATGGCTCGTCGAGGGACGGCGAGCGGGCATCGGTCAGTCCTTCTCGGCGCGGTCGCGCGGACGCGACCAGTGCAGCGTCCAGTTTTTTCCGGCATCGTCGTCACGGAACAGGTTTGCGCGGATCGGCTGTGGGAATGTCGGATCGTCGATCAGCAGCGCGACATACTCGCCGGCCTTCTCGCCGGTGCGCTTCCACCCCGCGCCGATCTCGGCGGTGGTCTCGTTGCTCATGGCATCGAAGACGTGAACGCGATAATCGGGTGCGTTTTCGGCGTCTGACGGCTCGGCCGGAACGATGATGATGTCCTGAACGAGCAGCAGCGTGAGAAGATTGCCGATGAAGCCGGTCTCGTCGCGCGTAAATTCACCAATCTGAGGCATGATTGCTTCCTTTGCGGTGGCGTTGAAAAAGCCTTCGGCGAGCACCGCTCCCGCCGATGGGGGAAGCAGTCAGCGCGTCGGCGCGCGCCACTCGAAGCGGCCCCGGCCGTCTTCGTCGGTCCACAGCGGGACCGCATGGCCGATGATCTGGTCGGTGGACGTCAGGCCGAAGTAGCGGCCGTCGAGGCTGTCGCGGACCTGCCAGTTCATGAGGAAGACTTCGCCCGTCTGGATGCGGCGGCAGCCTTGCCAGGCCGGCAGATCGCGCCCGATGCGGTCACGCAGAAGCGCCTTGCCCATCTCCACGCCATCGACGGTGATGGTGAGGTTCGAGCGGCAAACGGTCTGGCCGGAAACGCCGAGAACGCGCTTGAGCAGCGGCACGCCCTTGGGCAGATAGCCGCGCTCGGCCATGAAGGCGGCGAGCGGCTCGGGTGCGTCGACCGCGACAAGATCGGTGACGTCGAACGGCCCGTCGAAGTCGATCGTGTAGAGGCCAATGGGCGCGCTGGCCGAGGCGTTCCATAGGAGCTTGATCGGCATCGGCGTGAGCGCCGGATAGCCGATGCCCATCGTGCCGAGCGCCATGACAAGGATGAGGCCAGCGCGCGTCATGGCTGGACCTTCCTGCGCACGAGGAAGGCGCGATGCTGTTCGAGGGTATAGGCGCGCGGCTGATGACCGGCGGCCATCCGGTTGTGGACGTGCCGCCAGTGTTCCGGGGAAACGGCGTCCGCATCGATGCCGAGCGCCTCGATCGCATCGACGTGGCGCAGTACGTCCTCGACCTTCGGCCAGCCCTCGATCTTCAGCAGGATCTCGCCGCCGGGCCGCACAAAGGGCAGCGTCTGGTAAGCCTCGCCGGGTTCGACCGCGCGCACGATGTCGATGCGCGAGATGATCGTGCCGAAGTCGTTCGCCGCCCATCGGACGAAGGCGAAGACGGTGTTCGGCCGGAAGGAGAGAATGCGCTGGCGGCGGTCGATGATCTGTTCGTTCGCCGCTTGGCCGAACCTGATCCAGTATTCGATCTTCTTCTCGATCCACGTCAGTTCGACGCGAACCATGCGATCATGGGAGCGCGCGGACGGCATCGGGCCGCCGCGCGCGCGGGGGGCCGCGGTGCCGGTCATGTGGGGTCTCCTGGGGTCGGGGGAAATTCGCGGGCGAGCAGCTCGCGCAGCATGTCGGCGACGGTGACGCCGCGTCCGAAGGCCGCGATCTTGATCCGGCCGCGCAGTTCGGGCGTCACGTCGATGGTGAGCCGCGCCGTATAGGCGGTCGCCTCGGATGCGCGCGGCGGGCTCTCCGCCGTCTTGATCCATTGCTCGGGATCGGCGGGGCGCGTGGCGAAGCCGCGCTTTTCGACGCGGGCCGTCATGACGCGCCTCCGCCGTCGAAGGGCAAAAGCGAGGCGAGCCGTGAACGGGCGCGCTCGGCCATGTCGGGATCGATCTCGCAGCCGATATAGCGGCGGCCGGACAGCCGGCAGGCTTCGCCGGCCGCACCGGACCCCGCGAACCAGTCGCCGAGCAACCCGCCTTCCGCGCAGCTCGTGCGGATCAGGATTTCGAGCAGCACCGACGGCTTTTCGGTCGGATGGATCGCGCGGCCGTGGCAATTGCGCAGGTAGATGACCGAACGCATGATGCGCGGCCCGCCGTCCTGGCGGACGTAGTGGCCGGCGTCGATCTGGCCGGTGTGGGGTGGACGCTGCTTGCGGCGGACTGTGCGCGCCGTCGCATCGGGTGTGGTCTGGACGTCGTTGTAGATGTCGCGCCAAGCCGTCTCGGCCGGGTAGAACTGCACGGCCAACTCATGCACGCGCTTGAAGCGATCGGCATGAAAATTGGAGCCGTTCTGCTTCTCCCAGACGATCTCCTGCGCGATCCGCAAACGCGCGTCCGCGAAACGGTCGGCGGTCGCCATGAAGCTGCGCAGCGAGCCGAAGACCCAGATCGAGCCGGTGGGCTTGAGCGCGGCGCGCGCCAGCGCCAACCAGCCTTCGACGCGCCGATCCCAGGTAAGCGAGGTGTCGCCATAGGGCGGATCGGCGAGGATCATGTCGAACGGGCCGCGCGGCGGCATGAGTTCGCGGCAGTCGCCGGCAAGGACGATCATGAACCGTCCCTCCCGATGCGCAGCCGTCCGATCTCAGATACGAGCGCGGCGATTTCGCGAGCGGCGGGCGAGCCGCTGTCGATTTCCGAAGCTAGCCGCCCGGACTGCGCGGCGTCGGCGAAGACGATGCGCTGGCCGATGGTCGCGGCGAGCACCGGCGGATCGTGATCGGCCAGCGTCTCGGCCGTCTCGCGAGCGATGACGGTGCGCGCGGCGCAGCGATTGAGAACGAAGCGGGCGACGAGCTGCGGCCGGTAGATGCGCGCTTCCGACAGGAGCGAAATCATTTCGGCCGAGGCCCAGCCGTCGAGCGGCGACGGTTGCACCGGGATCAGCACGAGGTCGGCGGCGAGCAAGGCCGACCGCATGAGACCGGCGACGCGCGGCGGGCCGTCGATGACGATGTGATCAACATCGCGCGCCAGCTCGGGCGCTTCGCGGTGAAGCGTATCGCGCGCCAGGTCGACGACGCCGAACGCGCGCGGCAGGCCCTCACGGCTGCGCTGCTGGGACCAGTCGAGCGCCGAGCCCTGCGGGTCCGCATCGATCAGCGTGACACGCCTGCCGCGCCCGGCGAGTTCACCGGCGAGATGGAGCGCGAGCGTCGTCTTCCCGACCCCGCCTTTCTGATTAAGGAGCGCGACGATCATCGGCGTTCCCTCGGTGGATCGAGGGGAAGCCGGGGCGCTTCGGGATCGCCGACCGGGGACGAGAGGATGTTGCCAGAAGCCCTTCGGGGCGCGGATTGTGCGGTCGGGGCGCTCTTTTTCGCCGCTACGCTGAGGCTTCTGGCGGCGTCGCGGATGAGGTTCTCCACATCGCGCGCGCGCTCTTCAAAGTTAGATTCTTGGTTAGACTCTAAGTTAAGGGCGCGAATCCGCCTGCGATTTCCAGACGTTAAGGCCGGTTTGGGTTCCTGATAGCACGAGCCTCGGGTTCCCGATGGCACGATAGTCCGGGTTCCCGATAGCACGAGGCCGTCCACAGGCTTTCCACAGGCCGGGAGCGGCTCGAAAGCGAGCAGCGTGCGCCCGCCGATCTCCGCCTCCAGCGACAGGACGTAGCCGGGCAGCGGCTGGCGCCGCACGATGTCGCGCAGCTCGAACGCGAAGCGTTTGAACGGTGACAGACTGCCGGATTTGACGTGGAGGTGGCGCAGATCGAAACGCCAGCCGTCGCGCTGGCGGCCGCCGTGCTTGCGCACGATGCGGTAGAGCCAGCGGTCGAGGCCGCCGGTGAGATCGAAATAGGCCGGGTCGATGGTGAGGATGAGCGCGTCATCGAGGACGGCTTTGTAGAACCAGTCGGGGACGATCAGTTCGATGCCGTCCGGCCGCCCATGGCTGTCGGTGCGCTCCTGCCATTCGTTGATCCATGAGAAACGATGGCGGCGGCCCTCAGTGGGCTGGCGGATCGACGTCGAAATGGTGGTCGATTGCAGCCGGTCCAGCGCCGCCTTGAGGCGCTGGTAGTCGCGCAGCGATGTGCCGCGTCCGACATAGGTGAGGATTTCATAGGGCGTCGCGGCCATCAGCCTGGAGGTACGGAGCCCGTTGTCGCGGGCTTCGACGATCTGGCTGGCGGCCCAGATCAGGATGTCGGCGTCCCAGATCGTGGCCATGCCATGATCGGGGACGGCCTCGACGCGGATCGTGATGTCGCCGGCCGCAAAGTCGATCGGGGCGACGCGATGGGATTTGGAGAGGGAGAAGAATGGATAGGCCATGAGATCCTGCGCATCTCGTGGCGCGAAGTCGCCGGGGAGCGCGCGGAACAAATCAAGCTGCCCACGCTCCGAAGGGTCACGACGCCGCACCACCATGAATGGGACCGGCCACGATCAGCGTGCGTATCGGCCGGCGCTCTGGCCGGTCGGCAGCGTCTGGCGCTTTGCGGGAAGCACGGATCCACGCGGATCGGAGGTCGAGGTGACGGCGCCGCGCTCGGCCCAGGTTTCCAGATCTTCGACGGCATAGACGACGCGGCCGCCGAGCTTGCGGTAGGCCGGGCCGGTCCCGTAGGTCCGGTGTTTTTCGAGAGTGCGGGCGGATAGGCTGAGAAATTCAGCGGCTTCCTTGGTCCGCAGGTAGCGTGGCGGGAGCGCGGCGGTATCGGGTCGCATGGGGCGAGCCTCCGTGGGGTTGCTGGGGGCCGCTGGCGATCAGCGGCTGACAGCGACCACGGTGGCGGAGAACCGTCGGCGGGATGGATGGGGGACTTGAGGCGGCTAAAATCTCCACCCCGGATGCCATGGAGGCGCGGCGACTAGGAGCGGCGGCGATGGCGAAGGAGTTGCAGATAGCCGCCGTCAATGAGGGCAAGGCCGCCTTCGACGAAGGCGATGACGGCATCGCGCAGCGGCGATGTCCTCCAGGGCTCGGTGTCGACGCGCGCCGCGCCGTAGATCGCGATGGCGATCTCGCGATAGGTCGCGCCGTTCATATGGCCGTCGGCGGCGCGGAGCTTGAGCCGGAAGCGCCGCCGTTGCTCGGTGGTCATGCGGGTATCGCGCGATGGCGGGCGGCCGAGCCGGATGCGCGCCATGCGCGTCAGGGCGTCGATGCGGTCGAAGACGTCGGCATCGAACGGAACGACCGCCGCGAGCTCGTCGTCTGGAACGGTGCCGGAAAGGAAAAGGACCCGGATGTCGTGCTCGGAGAAGGACGCATAGGCCCCTTCGGGGGCGTCACGCCCTATGGCAAACGGGTCGGCAGATACCACGGAGGCGGGAGGCAGAAACTCCGGGCGGCGCATCAGCAGAAGAACGGCGCTATCACAGGAGGGCGACCACACGACGTCCTGGTCAAGCGCGGACATTCCCGGCCTGGCGGCGAAATCGCAGCCCCCAGAGTTGTTCTGCATCTTTCGGAAGCGGTGCGGCCTCAGTGGCGGCGTTCACAAGCCCGCTGTAGAGTTCCTGATAAGGAACGAATCGGCGAAGACATTCCCAGGCGAGACCTTCGACCGGCAAGCTATCGAAATAGTCGTAACGGCTGTCCTCCCGCCAGTCTCTCGTATCTGGCCTCATAGCGTCAACTCCTCGCAGATTACGCGCGCAAGTCGAACGCTCAGTTTCCTGTTTCATCATAGGTGATGGAAGGTCAGGAGAGGACATTGCGTGATGCCGAAAAGGCATCACGCGAACATCGGCGGATCAGCGGTGGGGCTGGTGCAGAAGGTGCCGATAGCCGGTGTGCGTCATCCAGCGGGCGCGAGCGAGATGGCTGTCGTGGATGCGTCGACAGCGTTCGGGGTTGTGCGCCGGATCGAGACCGAACAGAATCTGCACCGCCTCTGTCCAATCGGCGCCATCGGCATCTGCGTCAAGCAAGCGCGCGTAAAGCTTGACGTGCGCCTTGTCGTAGGCGGTGAGTTCCTGCCCTGCCGGTGCGGTATCTTCGAATGTCTCGATCATGGTGCAGGCTCGGTTACTGAGCGGCTGCTGCATCTTAACCAAGTTTGATCCAAAATGGAGCGATGGCAAGCGTCGGCGGGATTTGCTCGCCGATCAGCGCGCGGCGTTGGATGGATTGGGCTTACTTCCGCGTTCATCGACCAGCAACACTCCTTGCCCTTTATCGGTGGACAGGAAGACGATGCCGGCAGCTTCCAAAGCTCTGCGCACCTGATCGCGCGTTGTCTCGTACACATCGAGTCCGCTTTCGGATTCGAGGCGTTTGAGCGCGGTCAGCGATATGCGGGCCTTGTCAGCGAGCGTCTCCTGTGTCCAACCCAGCAACGCGCGTGCGGCCCGTGATTGTCGGGCGGTGATCATACATGATCACCTCCCATTGAGACCTATGCGCACTCCAGAACTACGTCTATTTTAGTCGTTCTCGCTTGTTTTGCCAGCCCCAAAGACGCTGCGAGGAACCCGCGATGACGCGGTTCCGATGCAGCGATTCGCAGGGCCATGTGGCATTGAGAAACCTGAGAGGCGGCCCCAGCCTCGCCGCGCGCCGACGACCGCATTAGGCGGGCGGCGTCTGAAAAAGGTGGGGCGGATGATCCGCCCCGCTTCACGCGAAGGGATCAATCTCGGAGACGATGGTGTCGTCGTCACCGTCATATTCGGTGGCGGGCATCACGCTCATGGTGCCGTCGCCGGCGCGGAAGATGATGATGGCGACCATCAGCGTGGAGGCGAGACTGGCGGCATAGGCGTTGGCAGTTGCGAGGGTCATTGTCCGGCTCCCGATTTTGGCGGGGACTATTCCCCGCTCGACGGGCGCCCGAAGTGTTTCGGGCTCGGCCGGGGTCATCGCGCAGGCGAAGACGAAGCGACCGCACGCTTTGCGTAGGGGACCCCATGAGGGTTGACCCTGGAAGGCCGGGACCGGAACCAAGGTTAAGCCACAAGAGCGGGGTGTTTTCCGCCTGCCGGGGCCGGTTATCCCTGCATTGCCATTGCCGGTGCTGCCCTGGCGCGCCGCCTGACGGTCGCGATCGTCCCCCGCCGTCCGTGGTCTGCGTGATGCCCGCCGCCGAATATGCGCTTGGCGCACGCCGGTCTGTTCGATCCCTTCGCGTGAAACGGCGTGCAGCGCCCAAGGCCGTGGAGCAACGGTCACGGCGATCCTGCGCGAACATGAGAAATCCCGGCGGCTTTCGCCGCCGGGTCTCCGGCCGTCCGGTCAGAACGGGATGTCGTCATCCATGTCGCCCTGGTTGCCGCTGCCGTTCTCGGTCTGCTTGGCCCGGCTCAGGAAATCGACGGTCTCGGCGATAATCTCGCATCCGTAGCGGTCGTTGCCCTGCTGGTCGGTCCATTTGGTGTAGTGGATGCGGCCGCGAACCAGAACCTTCATGCCCTTCTCGCAATGCTCCTCGATCGTCTTGCCGAGGCCGTTGAAGGCGGTGATCCGGTGCCATTCGGTGTCCTGCACCCGGTAGCCCCTGTCGTCGCGGACCACCTTGCCTTCCGAGTAGCGGGGGCGCGAGGTCGCGAGGGTGAAGTGGGTGATCCTGGTGCCGCCCTGGGTGGTGCGGGTCTCCGGGTCCTGGCCGATGTTGCCAGCGAGGATGACGATGTTCTGCATTGTAGGTCTCCGTTGCTTCTCGGAGGAACCATTCCCTCCGACGAGACCCGGCCAAGGCCGTCTGGAGACTCCTGCATCGCCGCCCTCGGCGTCGGCTTGACCCCCAAGGTCCGGGTGGAGCGGGCAGCCGCGCTTGCGCGGCAACACGGCCGGAAACCGCGGGGGTTGCCGGAAGGAAACAGAACGGACTTAGGGGATCAGTCAGTCGGAGGGATAGGTGCTTCCGTAAGCCCGATGGAGACCGGAGCCGGAACAGCATCCTTGCTGGTGGCAGATGATGACAGGGCCAGACGCACCGCCCCGGCGGCACATCGGCCACGCGCTCGTTCACCTGCCGATCCGCGCCCTTGCTTCGCAGGTAAGCGAGGACTTCCGCGAGAGTGAGACGCCTGCCGGGTCATCCGCACCGATGGCCGGATCAACCGTTCCACGGTATGAGGTTCGATCCAGTGCATTGCAGGAAGGGCATGAAGGTGTTCGCGGCGTGGCTCGTCGCATCACCCCATGGGCCGATCAGCAGGGCATCGACCGCCGCGCTCGGAGACCACCCGATGCCGACGCACCGGGCCGGACGGGGCGATCGACACGGCGATGGCGTCGTTCAGCGACGGCGATGACACTCTGTTCTGATTGGATGGCGGTAGGCTTGGCGGCGAAAGCTGCCGGGATGGACATGGGAGTGATGGATCGCCGCCGCCCCGTGTCAGCGATTGAAGCCGAATGGCGGAAACGCGCCGCAGGCGTGGTTCCGGCGCAGCCGAAAGTGCGGCCCGAAGGGCGACACCCATCCTTTCAGGCCCATACCGCCAGTGTCGTCGGAGCAGGAGAATATCAGCGTGAAAGCGCAGCCGTTCCGACCGCGTTGAGGTTCAGCACCGCCGCGATGCCGATGACGATACCGCCGATCCCGCCGAGGATATTGATGGCGATGGCCGAGTCGATCATGTGCTTGGTCACGCCATGAACCAGCGCGAAACCGGCGATGACGGCCGGAATGGCGAAGATGGCGAGCGCGATCAGGCGCAAGGCCGGGTTCTTGGCGAAGCCGAGCACGCCGATGACGAGCACGATGGAGCCGATGGCCGCACCGATGGCTGCAAGGGCGGAAAGCCAGAAACCCGAGCCGGTCGCATAGACATACTGGAACGCGGTGATGCCCGTCATCACCGGCAGCGCATAGATGGCGAGGTGCCAGGCGATCACGCAGAAGGTGATGGTGAGCGAGATGGCGAGAAGGATCAGCGTCATGGGAACCTCCCAATGAACGGTTGAGGATCACGACAGGCTGCCGGGAGATACGCTCCGTCTGCGACTATTTTGCTTCGCCGGTTCTGCAAGGAAGCATCATCAAAGCCCTTTGTCTGCTGTGTCGTCAAGTATTGGCGGTTGAAACAACCGCCGGGCGGCGGCGCTTTACGCGCCGCCGTGCTTCATGACCGGGATGCCGAGCTTGCGGGCCTTGTCCGCGAGGTTGTCCTGAATCCCGGTTCCGGGGAAGTGGATGACCCCGATCGGCATGGTGTCGAGCATCGCATCGTTGCGCTTGAACGGCGCTGCCTTGGCGTGCTTCGTCCAGTCGGGCTTGAAGGGGATTTGCGTGACCTTGCGGTTGCTGGCCCATTTCGCGGCGATGAGTTCGGCGCCCTTCGGGCTCCCACCGTGCAGCAGCACCATGTCGGGATGCTTGGCGTGAACCTGATCGAGCTTGGCCCAGATCAGGCGATGGTCGTTGTAGTCGAGACCGCCGGTGAAGGCCACTTTCGGGCCGGGCGGAAGGAGCACCTCGTTCTCGGCGTGCTTCTTCGCGGCGAGGAAGTCGCGGCTGTCGATCATCGCGGCGGTCAGGTTGCGATGGTTGACCATGGAGCCGGTGCGCGGCCGCCAGATCGAGTGGGTGTGGCGCTCGAAGTGATCGGCGGCCTGGTCGCGCATCAGCTCGAAGGCGTCGCGCCGTTCGAGAAGGGTCTGACCCTCTGCCGTCAGGCGCTCCAGTTCGACGGACTTCACCTCGGAGCCGTCCTGTTCCCGCTGAAGGCGGCGCTGCGCGACTTCGTTATCGTCCAGCTCGCGTTCGATCCGGTCGCCGGCGCGCTGGAAGAGGTTGACCGTGCCCCAGAGCAGTTCTTCGAGGTCGGGTTCGAGGCGGGTGTCCGAGAGCGCCACCACCAGGGCATCGAAGATGTCGGCGATGCTGCCGGCCACGACATTGCCCTCGGGGAGCGGCCGCGGGTCGGGTTCGTCCTCGAAGGGACGGTAGCCGTAGAGCGCCAGTTCCTGAAGGACGTGATCGGTCGGGGAGGATGCGTGGTGCGGCTCGTAGTCGGTGTCGTGGTGTTCGGTCATGGTGGTCTGCCTTCGGCTGGAAGCCGCGCCCATCGCGGCCTTCGTGGCGACGAAAGGCGGCGGGCGGGACGGACCTGCACCGGACGCGCAGCGGGAGGCCGGAACGCAGAGGAGGATGACGGGGGCCGGCGATTTTGCTTCGCGATGCAAAGCGCCCCTTGGGGCGCGGCGGAAAATCGTTGGCAACCGGCATTGCCTGTCCGGCACGGCTGACGCCCCGATCGCCCTCTTAGAAGGCCGTGGGTGTGGCCTCTCCCCGCCGGAGGTAGATCGCCATGGCTGAACCGGCTCCGCGATACGGCGCTGCCGCTACCACCTGATCGTGACCGATCAGGCCGCCAGCAGCATGAAGCGGGCGACGTCCTGCGAGACGATCTGGTCCCGCAACCGTGCCGCCAATGCGTAGTGGCCGAGGAGCCTGAGATCTTCGTTGAAGTCACCGAGCCGTGGCGTGAGCACGACCGTCTCGATGCCGACCGCGCTCGCACGCTCTGTCAGGGTCGCCATCGCACCGTCGCCGGCCGGATCGTTGTCGCGGGCGATATAGAGCCGTCGCAGCGTCGTCGGGAACAGGATGGCGCTGAGATGGGCCGCCGAGAGCGCCGCCTGTGCCGGCATCATGGGCAGAACCGAGCGGACGGACAGCACCGTTTCGATGCCTTCGCCGGCCGTCATCACCTCGCTGCCTATACCGAACCGGACGGCGTTCCCAAGGAGATCACCCATCGCACGCCGGGGCGTCTCGATCGGCGCACGGCCAAGACGCGCCTCGCTGAAGCCGTCGGGATCGAGCCAGGTGCGGTGCGCGCCCGTAATGGTGCCGGCGGGGTCGGTGACGGCGGCGACCATCGCCGGCCATGTCTCGGTCGGAGCGTTCTCGTCGGCCCGATAATAGCAGCGGGGGTGGAAGCGCAGCGCGCCGGTTTCGTGCAAAGCCGTAATGGCGCGACCCCGCAAATACGTTTCCACGAGCGTCCGCCCGATGGGCTTCGCCATGGCAAGGAGTCGCCGTGAGGCTTCGGGCGATCCTGTCGGTGCCGATGCCGGTCGTCCGTCACGATCACCGGATTCGGGTTCGGGATGCGGCAAGGACAGGAAAGACCGGGCCTCGTCGGCAATGTCCTTGAAGTCGATCAGCCCGCAGCTTTCGCGGATGACGTCGAGAAGATCGCCATGCTCGCCCGTGGCGGAATCGGTCCATTTCCCGGCTGCGCCCTTGCCGGTTTCCGGCCCGGTCAACCGGACGAACATCGACCGGCCAGGCGTGTTGCGGACGTCGCCGACCTGCCAGTATCGCCCGGCGCGATGGCCGGACGACAGATAATGACGGCAAACCGCCTCGGCCTTCCGGCCGAGACGGATCGCAAGTTCGCCGGCGTCGAGACGGGCCATCTACGCCGCCTCCTTTTCGCCGATGCGTTCGACCGGCCAGCGTTCGAGCAGCTTTGCGAGCACGACCGGCCCGTTGGCGTCGGCCGGCACGAACATCCTGAGCTTCCACGAGATGATTTCGTGGAACAGGCCATAGGCCGAGAGGCGCTCGCGCATGGTGTCGGTAAAGCCGGAGAGTTCGATGCGGTTCGCACCCATGACGCGCGCGCGCCGTAGCTGAAGGCCCTCGGCAAGATCGAGAATGGTGCGGCCGTCCATCAGCGCCATGAAGGCGTCATCGGGCGTGAGCGCGGTCGTGCCGGTCGTGGCCGCGTTGGCGGCCCAGGCCGGAGAGACCTTGCGGCCGATGATGCGCTCGCCGTCATCGGTCTGGAGGCGATACACCCGCGTCGATTCATTCGGCAGGCGCTTCCAGATGGGGAGCAGCAGGCCGGTGACGATATGGATCGTGCTGTCGGCAAACTCCGGCACCTCCGCGATCTCGGCATTCCAGGCGGCGGCGAAAGCATCCTGATCGGCCTCGATCCAGTGTGTTTCGCCCATGGCCTTGAGGGGAATGTTATGTCCCTCCATCGGGCGCAACAGACGCACGCGGCGCTCGATCTCGCCATCGTCGAGCATGATGCTCGTGGTCGGCACCTGCACGGCGGCGCGGCCGGAACGCTCGTTGACGAGCAGCTTCGCGCGCCGGTCATCGAGATGACCGAGAGCGGCGGCGAGCGTCAGCGGACGATTGCGCTCGCGCTGCGTGATGGTGAGCAACCGCGTCTCGGCGCCGGTGCCGGGATGGACATAGATGGTCTTGCGATCGGTGACGATGAACCGCTCGGCGGTCAGCGTCTCCAGCCCAGCGTCATAGGTGCCGCTGGCGATGGCGCCCTCGATGCGCGCCGTCAGCAATTGCTCGAAGGCCGTGAAGAGGACGCCCTGAAGCTCGATGGTGAGCGCCAGCAGCCGATTCAGGAAAGTCGTGATCGGCGGCAGCTCGTCCTTGATGCCGGTCGAATCCATCAGCTTGAGGCCGGTGGCGGACTCGAAGCGGTCGAGCGAGCAGCCTTCGACCTTGCCGCGCACCAGCAGCATGTAGAGCTGGCGCAGCGCATCGCGCGCATAGGGGCTTTCCAGGTTGTCCTCGGGGCGGAACAGACCTTGCCCGCCGGTCTGGCGCTGGCCGCGCGTGATCGCGCCGAGCGTGTCGAGGCGCCGCGCGATGGTCGAGAGGAAACGCTTCTCGGCCTTCACGTCCGTCGCGATCGGGCGGAACAGCGGCGGTTGCGCCTGGTTGGTGCGGTGCGTGCGGCCGAGGCCCTGGATGGCGGCGTCGGCTTTCCAGCCCGGTTCGAGCAGATAGTGGACGCGCAGCCGCGTATTCCGCGCCGAGAGTTCGGCATGGTAGCTGCGCCCGGTGCCGCCGGCGTCGGAGAAGATCAGCACGCGTTTGGTGTCGTCCATGAACGCCTGCGTTTCGGCGAGATTGGCCGAGGCCGCGCGGTTCTCGACCACGAGTCGGTCGCCCATGGAGCCGGCACCCGGCTTGCGGACGATCCGGCGCGAGCGGCCCGTCACCTCGGCCACCATGTCGGTGCCGAAGTGCTGGACGATCTGGTCGAGCGCGCCGGGTACGGCCGGCAGGCTCGCCAGCGTCTCGATCAGTTCGGTGCGGCGGGCGACGGCCTCGCGGCTTTCGACGGGCTGGCCCTCACGCATGACCGGACGGGACGAGACCTTGCCGTCGCTGTCGGTGAATGGCTCGTAGAGCTGAACGGGGAAGCTGGTTTCGAGATAGGACAGGACATATTCGCGCGGCGTGATGTCCGCCCGAATATCGTTCCATTCCTCGGTCGGGATGTCGGCCAGACGCCGTTCGGTCAGCGCCTCGCCGGTCGACACGATCTGGATCACGGCGGAATGGCCGGCTTCCAGATCAGCGGTGATCGACCGGATCAGGGTCGGCGTTTTCATGCTGGTGAGCAGATGGCCGAAGAACCGCTGCTTGGCGGACTCGAAGGCCGAGCGGGCGGCGGACTTCGCCTGCTTGTTCAGCGTGCCGGTCGATCCGGTGATGTTGGCGGCCTCCATCGCCGCGTCGAGATTGTTATGGATGATGGCGAAGGCCCCGGCATAGGCGTCGTAGATACGGGTCTGCTCGGGCGTCAGCGCGTGCTCGACCAGCTCGTATTCCACGCCGTCGAAGGAGAGCGAGCGGGCGGTGTAGAGGCCGAGCGCGCGCAGGTCGCGCGCCAGCACCTCCATCGCCGCGACGCCGCCGGCTTCGATCGCTTCGACAAACTCGGCCCTGGTCGAGAACGGGAAATCCTCGCCGCCCCAGAGGCCGAGCCGTTGGGCATAGGCGAGATTGTGGACGGAGGTGGCGCCGGTCGCCGAGACATAGGTGATGCGGGCGTTCGCAAGCGCGTGCTGGAGGCGAAGCCCGGCGCGGCCCTGTTGCGAGGCGGCGACATCGCCCCGTTCACCCTTGCCACCGGCGGCATTCTGCATCGCGTGCGCCTCGTCGAAAATAATGGCTCCATCGAAATCGGAGCCCAACCATTCAACGATCTGCTTGACGCGCGATAGCTTCTCGCCGCGGTCGTCGGAGCGCAGCGTGGCGTAGGTTGTAAATAGGACGCCTTCGGGCAGCGTGATCGGCCGCCCTTGCGGGAAGCGCGACAGAGGCGTGACCAGCAGGCGCTCCATGCCGAGCGCGCTCCAGTCGCGTTGCGCGTCCTCCAGCAGCTTGTCGGATTTGGAAATCCAGACGGCCTTGCGCCGGCCCTGAAGCCAATTGTCGAGGATGATCGCGGCGGACTGGCGGCCTTTGCCGACGCCGGTGCCATCGCCGATGAAGAAGCCGCGCCGGAAGCGCACGGCCTTCTCGGCATCGTCACGCGCGGCGGAAACGAGATCGAAGGTCTCGTCCACGGTCCATGCGCCAGCCAGATAATCCGAATGGGCTTCGCCGGCATAGACCAGCGTTTCGAGCTGCGCGTCGGACAGAAGCTCGCGGATGTTTTCGGGGAGATGCGGGCGATAGCTCGGCTTCGGCGGCGCGACGCTCGCCATCACCGCCGACTGCACCAGCTTGGTCGGATGAGCCTGAGAGCCGGAAATACGGATCGCCTGCAATCCGTATTCTTCATAGATGGCGTCGGAGATGCGGCCATCGTCGTCGGCCCCGGCTTCGGTCTCGGCCAGCGTGTCGACGATCTCATAGTCGAGTGCAACGCCTTCCGGCTCGGCCGCAACGGCGGCAGGCGCGGTCCTGGCGGCGCGGTTGAGATAGCCGCGCACGCTGCGCGCGGCGGCGGACGCGGCGACTGGCACGATGACGGACGGATCGACCGGCAGGCGCGGTGGAAGATGCGCACCGATCCAGTCCATGAGCGCGGCGGCGTCCGGCGCGGTCCCCGGCGAGGCCGGAAACACCGTGGGATCGTCGGCGGGCAGCTTGTCGATGACGGTGAGCCGCGTGGCGAAGGTCGTGCCATGCTTGGCATAGACCGCGCCGTCGATCCCGGCGGAGAACACGACGCGGCCGCGCTCCTGAAGGCGGGCGAAGGCGGTGGTCCAGGCCGGGGCTTCCGGGCCGAAGTTCGCGCCGGTGATCGTGACGAGACGGCCGCCGGGCGCCAGGCGCGCGAGCGCCGAGGCGACATGGCGGAACGCGGCGTCGGCCACACGGCCCTCGACATGGACCATCGCCGAGAACGGCGGGTTCATGAGCACGACGGACGGGACAGTGGCGGCATCGAGATGATCGTCGATCTGGGCCGCGTCGAAGCGGGTGACGGGAATGGCCGGAAAGAGAGAGGAGAGCAGCGCGGCGCGCGTGTCGGCCAGCTCGTTCAGCACGAGCGAGCCGCCGGCGATCTCGGCGAGGATCGCCAGCAGCCCGGTCCCGGCCGAGGGCTCCAGCACGCGGTCGGCGGGCGTGATCGCGGCCGCGGTCGCGGCGACCAGGCCGAGCGGGATCGGCGTCGAGAATTGCTGGAGGGCCTGGCTTTCCTGCGAACGACGGGTGTGTGTCGGCAGAAGTCCGACAATCTTGCCGAGCAGCGGGAGTGCCGCGACCGGAGAACCGGCTTTGCGGAAAAGCGCCTTTCCGTATTTACGCAGGAAGAGGACGGTCGCGACCTCGCACGCCTCATAGGCGGATTTCCAGTCCCAGAGGCCGGTGGCATCGGAACCGCCGAAGGCCGTTTCCATGGCGCCGCGCAGGGCGACGGCATCGACACGCGCGCCGCGTTCGAGGTGCGGCAGGATCAGGACGGCGGCAGCGTGGACGGCGGCGGCGGAATCGCCAGACGCGGCGAGCGGCATCGCCGGCAACGTATCGGCAAGGGGAAGCAGAGCGTTCATCGTGGAAGTCCTCGGGAGAGCGGAAACGGGCAAGCCCGCCGGCGCTCTCTCTCGGACCGGACGGGCTCGAACCCGTCCCGGCCGCTCTCTCCCTCTGACGCCGTGGCGATAGCCGACATGAAACAAGCGCCCGGCCGTGCGGCGGGGCGCTTGTCGAAGGTCAGCCGAACCGGCGTCCGGTTTCGGTGAACGTGTATTGGTTGGCGGCGATCGTCTCGTCCACGGCCTCGTCCGAACTGAGATATTCGTATTCGCGTTCGAGCTGCCGGTAGAGCCAGCGGGCGAGATCGCGCAGCGCCTCGATCACGGCATCCTCGGCATCGGCGGTCATGTCCTGCCAGGTCGTACTACGCCGCTCGACCGAAATCGCCATGCAATACTCATGGGAATAGCGACCGCGATGACTGACATCGGCGCAGAGCTGATAGAAGTTTCGGCGCTGGATCGCCTGCAAATCGTCGGCGATGGCGTGCAGTCGCGCGTCCTGCGGTGCGTGCGCGCGGATTTCGCGGGGGGCGTTCTTCCGAAAGGCGTAGAACGCCTGATAGCTGGCGCCGTCGCCCTGCGACCAGAAGCCGGTGAACGCGATCTGTGGCTCCTGACGGGTGCCGCCTCCCATGAGGCGCACGAGGCGGGTTTTGAGGCAGATGCCGAGGATTTCCGCGATGCGCTGGAAATCCTCGAAGACGGAATCATACCAGTCGTAGTCGAAGCCGCCTTCGCGATACCAGGCGCGGGCGTTGTCCTTGGCGGCGTCGGAAAGCTCGTCGAGCCGATAGACGGTCGTTTCGATGATCTCAGGCATCGGGGTCGCCTCCATCGAGAACCTGGGCAAGCCAGCCGTCGGTATAGGTCCAGGCGATGGTCTCGCCGGTGGCGAGATCGAGGACATGCGCGCCGCCGCCGAAGCCGTCGAGGCGCGGCTTCGAGCAGGTGTTGGCATATTGGAAGCCCCAGCGGCCGGAGAGACTGAACGCCTCCGCGCACCGCTGGACAAACTGAACGACATGCGCGGGATCGCCGGTGGTGTCATCGCGCATCCAGAGTTGCGTGCCGCCATGCTCGGGTACGATCGACAGGAGGAAGCCTTCCGATGGCGAGTCTTCGGCGGCGTTCTCTGCGGCGAGCGTGTTGTAGAGATCGAGCGCGCGAGCGGCATTGTCGGGCGTGCCGACGTCGAGCAGGCAGGAAAAGTGGGTGAAGTAATCGGCCATGACTGGCTCCTGAAACGACGAAACCCGGCGCATGGCCGGGTCGAATGGATGAAAGAGCGTGGCGGAAAGTCAGGCGGCGAGCGGCAGTCGCAGAAGCTCGGCGGCCGTTTCGCGCCAGAGTGCATCGACCAGCCGCGCCTCAAGCTGGCTGGCGCGGTAGCGATAGTCGCGAGCCGGGCCGTGCTCGCCGCGACCGGCCGCGGCGAAGGCCGCGCCGCGCAGCTTGCTGGCCTCGGCCACGATCTGGCGTGCCTCGGAGGCGGATGCGACCGGCTGCTGCCAGAGGATCAGACCGGCTCGGATCGTTCCGGCGATAACCAGGCCCTGATCGCAGTCCTGAATGACCACGATGCGCGGGCGCAAGCGCAGCATGTCGTCGGTCCCAACGCGGACGTCGCCGCCTGCGATGCGGCTGCTGGCGACGGACATGGCCTCTTCGGGCGACGGGCATTCGCCGATGACGACGATATGGTCGAAGCCATCGGCTTCCATGCCGTCGCAGCTGGCGGTGCCGATGCAGGAGATCCGCAACGGCAATTTCTGTGCGCGTTGCAGGGTCGGGAGGACGTGGCGGGCGAGAATGGCGCCGATCGGGGCGACGCGGGATTGGCCGGAAAGGGTCATGGGATTTACTCCGCGACGGGCGGAAGACTCTCCTCTACCTCGTAACCCGTCACGGCCAGGCCGTCCGGCCTCTGCCTCTCTCCACTCTTGGAAGGAGGCCGTGGCGAGCATGAAAAATGCGCCCCACCGGATGATGGGGCGCATGTTTCGATCATTCGGCCGCCACGAGAACGACGTGCTCGTCTTCGGCCTCAATGGCTTCGTCCTCGTCGCCATCGCCTGCCAGGAAGTCCGGCAGGGCTTCGCCGTCACCGGCATCGCCACCGTCTGCGGCGTCACCGTCGAGTTCGACCAGCCGCAGCGGCTCGGGCAGCCAGTTGGTGTCAGTCAGCAGGCGCTCGGCTTCCTTCGCCATGTCGCCCTTCTTCAGATGGCTGATGAGCTGGGCTGCGCGCTCGCCCGCACCTTCGCGAACTGCTTCGAGGATGCGGGGCTTGGTGACGCGACCGAGATAATTGTCGACCGTGGGCCTCCAGCCACCATCGACCACCATGTCGAAGCCGGTGGCGCGGGCGATACGATCCGCACCGGAGAGGCGACGATCGAGACCGAACTGCGAGACGCCGGAACCGCTGTGGGGGTTCGGCCGCTCGTAGAGGGCGTTGACGCCATAGCTGACGCAATGGGCCAAGAGCGCCATCCGGCTCGCCTCGTCAAGCGCGGCGATCCAGTCCCAGAGCGCACCTTCGTCGGTCGGCATATCGGCCTTCCAGGCGTCGAAGCGCTCGTCGATGGCCTTGGCCGAGGGCGTGTCGCTGAGGTCGCCGCCCTGCACACCGAAACGCTGCTGGCGCACGGTGATCTCCATGCAGCCGGTCGGCGCCGAGTAGTGATAACGCTCCATCACCATGCGGTGCAGGAGCGCCGTCATCGCGACGTGCGGGTTGTTGGCGAGCGCGTCGTGGAGCGCGAGCGTGCGGTGGGCGGTGAGTTCGATCACCAGCCGTTCGGGAAGCGGCTTGATGCTGTCATCCTCGTCGTCTTCCGCATCGGCCGGCTCGCCGCCGATGGTGATGACGACACGCTGCACGCCGGGCTGGGCTGCGGTCGTGCCAACTTTGCCGCCGGACTCGCCGTCAACGGCATCACCCTCGCCGTCGACGGTGACGGGCGCATCGTCCTCGGGACGGACGTAGCCGCGGGCAACGACAAGTTTTCCGGCGCGGTCGATGCTGATGAAGACGCCCGCGCGGGCGATCTCGGCAGCGTCATAGATCGCCGGACGTTTCTCGAAGGCGGACAGCGCAGCCTCGATCTCGCCGAGGCGCGCGTCGATGTCATCGGGCAGCTCGTCGTAATCGGCGTGTTCCGCCTCGAGCCGCTCATATTCCTCCCGCAGCGCCTCGCGGGCGGCGCGCTCCTCATCGGTCAGATCGGGGAACGTGGCGGTCAGAACGCGAAGGCCGCGATCATGACCGTAGGGCAGATCGGTATCGACCTCGATCCACTTCCAGCCCTCGGCCGCGACGTCATCGGCGATGCCCTTCAGCTTGTCCGAGACCAGCCGGTCGAGCAGCTCGGGATTTTCCAGCCAGCCTTCGTCCTCGTCGGAGAAGAGATCGCGCAGCATCACGCCGCCGGCCTGTTCATAGGCTTCGACGCCGACGAACTGCGCGCGCTTGTCGTCGGTCGGAACCGTCGTCTCGGTCAGAAGGTCGCGAATATACCAGGCCTGGCGGTTGTGCGAACGCTGGATCGCCTCCCAGACTTGTTCCTGACGGGCATGATCCGGGTTCACCGTGAACGCCTCCAGCATCGCCAGCGTCATCTCGCTGCGCGCATAGGCGTCCATGAGGGACGGCGCGACGCGGGCAAGGCGCAGGCGTTGCGCGATGTAGCGCGGCGTGGTGCGATAGGCGTCGGCGACTTCCTCCTTCGACATGCCGCCATCGACCATCCGCTTGAACGCCTTGAACTGGTCAAGCGGATGCAGGGCGAGACGGATGACGTTCTCGGCATAGGAATCGTCGACGGCCGAGGTCTTCGCATTGGCCTTCTTGACCAGGCACGGAACGAGACCGTCTTGGGGAAAGCGGCCTGCCGCGACCAGGCGGGCGATAGCGCGGTAGCGCCGGCCGCCGGCCGGGGTCTCGAAATCGCCGGTCTCGGTGCCGGCATCGTCGAGCATGGCACGGACATTGAGGCCCATCACGAGGTCTTCGCGTCGGTTAATGTCCTGGGTCAGCTCGTCGAGGCCCTGTTCGACGTCGATCTCGCGGACGTTGCTGTCCGACAGCCGGATGCGGTTGAAGGGAATGTCGCGCGAGCGGGAAAACTCGATCATCGGCACGACGGGGTTCTTCTTGCGGGTAGCGGCCTTGGCCATGGTCTTCACTCCATGACGGACTCCGTGAGGGTCTCTCTCGGATCTCAATCCGTCACGAAGCGAAGCGCCGCCCTCTTCCTCTGAAGGGCAGCGCCAAGCACTCGGTTCGCCGGATCGCGCTGGTCACGCGGCCTGGCGCATGTCGTCGGTGTCGGGAAGTCGCTCCGCGTCCGGCAGGAAGGACAGGAGCCAGTCGGCCCCCTTGCTCGCCTGCGAGGCCGCGCGGACGATGGCGCGGTTGTCCTCGCGCAGCACCTCAAGCCAGGAGCCGATATAGTCGGCGTGGCGGACGGTCGGCACGATGCCGAGCGAGGCGCAGCAGAAGGCCGAAATCAGTTCGGCCGTGATTTCTTCGACCGAATAGAGCTTCGAGCCGAAGGCCCCGGCGAGATTCCGGTTCAGCCGGTGCGCTGCGCCGCTGGCATGACCGAGTTCGTGCAGCGCCGTCCGGTGCCAGTTGATCGGCTCGAAATAGGCGGCCGGCGGCGGCACTTGCACATAGTCGAGCGACGGCACGTAGAACGCCCTGTTGCCGCCGATGCGGAAGTCGATGCCGGTCGCCTTGATGAGCGCCTCGACTTGGGGCTCGATCATGCCGGGCAGCGGCGCAGGGGCGGCCGCCTCGATGTCGTCGGGCAGGCCGCCGCATTGCGCGGTGTTGAACACCGTGAAGCGTTTTAGGAACGGAATCGCCTGCGCTTCCTCGCCGGCCTCGAAGGCGCGGCGCTTCTCGTCCTCCGGCGTGAAGCGGTCGGCATAGACGACGGTGGTGCCGCGCTCGCCCTTGCGGACGTTACCGCCGAGTGAGAGGGCCTGGCGGAAGGTGAGCCAGCTCTGGCCCGGGAAGCCGTGTTCGATGACAGCGCCCCAGAGAATCAGGACGTTGATGCCACTATAGCTGCGCGATGTTGCGGCGTTGCGTGGCAGGCCAAGCGGAGCCTTGGCCGCCGAGGTGCCCCAGGGCTGGACCCACGGCACGCGGCCGGCCTCCAGCTCGGCGATGATCTTGTCGGTGATTTCGTCATAGAGGTTCGCACGGTCGGAGCCGGCGCGAACGCGGCGATCGTTTCTGGACATCGCGGTTCTCCGCGACGGGCGCTGGAAGCCTCTCCTCTAGCTATCTACCCGTCACGGCAAAACCCGTCCGCACTCTCACTCTGAAACGGGGCGCGGCAGATGAGCTTGGCTTATGTCGCGGCCGACAGGTTCATCCGTCGCATGAGGGCCTCGGCGCTTTCCTTGCGTTCGGAGTAGCGGTCGGTGAGGTAAGCCGAGACATCGCGCGTGAGCAGCGTGAACTTGACCAGCTCCTCCATCACGTCGACCACGCGGTCGTAATAGGAGGACGGCTTCATGCGGCCGGCTTCGTCGAACTCCTGATATGCCTTGGCGACGGATGACTGGTTCGGGATCGTCGCCATCCGCATCCAGCGCCCCAGCACGCGCATCTGGTTGACGGCGTTGAAGCTCTGCGAGCCGCCAGAAACCTGCATGACCGCGAGCGTGCGGCCCTGCGTGGGCCGAACGGCCCCGACCGAAAGCGGAATCCAGTCGATTTGCGCCTTCATCACCGCGCTCATCGCGCCGTGGCGTTCCGGGCTGCTCCACACCTGACCTTCCGACCAGAGCGACAGTTCGCGCAGCTCCTGCACTTTCGGGTGGTTGACCTCGGCGCCGTCCGGCAGCGGCAGGCCCGTCGGATCGAAGATGCGCGTTTCCGCTCCGAAGTGTTTCAGCAGCCGCTCGGCTTCGAGCGTCAGAAACCGGCTGTAGGAACGTTCGCGCAGCGAGCCGTAAAGCAGCAGGATACGCGGTGGATGGGCTGAAGGTGTTGCGCGCAGCCGGTCAATTGTGGGCACGTCGACGCAATCGGCGTGGAGGTTGGGCAGATCACGCAGCATCAGCGATTGACCTCCACGACGATCGCCGGCTTGCCGCGCTCATACCAGCCCTTCGAGCGGTTCACGATCCAGACGACCGAGAGCATGACCGGCACCTCGATCAGCACGCCGACTACTGTGGCCAGCGCTGCGCCGGAGTGGAAGCCGAACAGGCTGATGGCGGCGGCAACGGCCAACTCGAAGAAGTTGGATGCGCCGATCAGCGCCGAGGGTCCGGCAACGCAATGCTGTTCGCCCGAGATGCGATTGAGCAGGTAGGCCAGCCCCGAGTTGAAATAAACCTGGATCAGGATCGGCACGGCCAGCAGCGCGATCACCATCGGCTGCGCGATGATCTGCTCGCCCTGGAAGCCGAACAGCAGCACCAGCGTCGCGAGCAAGGCGACGAGCGAAATCAGCCCGAGCTGGGCGAGCAGTCGATCCAGCGCAGCTTGCCCGCCGGTCGCCAGCAATTGCCGCCGCACGATCTGTGCGATGATGACCGGGATGACGATGTAGAGCACTACCGACAGGGCGAGCGTGCCCCATGGCACGGTGATCGCGGACAGGCCGAGCAGCAGGCCGACGATCGGCGCGAAGGCGACCACCATGATCGCATCGTTGAGCGCGACCTGGCTCAGCGTGAAATGCGGTTCGCCCTTGGTGAGATTGGACCAGACGAACACCATCGCCGTGCAAGGAGCCGCGGCGAGGATGATGAGGCCGGCGATATAGCTGTCGATCTGGGCCGGCGGTAGCATCGGACGGAAGAGCCCGCCGATGAACAGCCAACCGAGCAGCGCCATGGAAAAGGGCTTCACGGCCCAATTGACGAACAGCGTCACGCCGATACCGCGCCAGTGGCGGCCAACCTCACCGAGCGCGGCGAAGTCGATCTTGAGCAGCATGGGGATGACCATCAACCAGATCAGCAGGGCCACCGGCAGGTTGACCTTCGCGATCTCGGCGGCGCCGATCATCTGAAAGAGGCCCGGCATGAGATGGCCGAGCGCGATGCCGACGACGATGCAGAGCGCGACCCAGAGGGTCAGATAGCGTTCAAAGGTAGACATAGCCGGTCCTCATGCCGTCGCGACACGGCGGCCGTGCTCGTCGATGACACGTTCGCCGTCTTCCTTGACGAACTCGCCCTGTTGCGGCGGCAGTAGGTCGAGAACGTCTTCCGACGGTCGGCAGAGCCTCACGCCCTTCGGGCTGACGACGATCGGCCGGTTGATGAGAATCGGATGCGCCATCATGGCGTCCATAAGGGCGTCGTCGCTGAGCTCCGGATCGCCGAGGCCGAGATCCGTATAGGGCGTGCCTTTCTCGCGCAGCAGGGCACGGGTGGCGATGTCCATGCGCGCGATGAGCTGCGTGAGCATGGCCCGGCTAGGTGGCGTCTTCAGATATTCGATGACGTGGGGCTCGACCCCGGCATTGCGGATCATCGCCAGTGTGTTGCGCGACGTGCCGCAATCGGGGTTATGATAGATGACGACGTCCATGGGGACGCGCGCGGATTGGCTTGTATCAGCCATGGGCGGTGCCTTTCGTCGGTTCGCAGCAGGAAGACAGCGCGGCCATGGCCGGGTTGCACACCTCGGGGTGGCCCTGGCAGCAGTCGCGCATGAGAAATTCGATAAGGCCGGCGAGCGTCGACAAGGCCGCGCTGTAGATGATCGAGCGACCCTCGCGCCGGGATTCGACAAGCCCGGCCTGTTCGAGATGGCCCAGATGGAAGGACATGCGTGACGAGGACGCGCTGTCCATTGCCTCGCCGATTGTGCCGGCAGACAGGCCCTCGGGGCCAGCGGTCACAAGCAGGCGCACGATGCGCAACCGGGTTTCCTGCGACAGCGCCGCGAAGGCGTCGAGGGCTCGATTTTCGTTCATAATCTCAATATCTCAAGAATCGTTGAGATATTGGATACACCAAGCCCGAATGTCATTCCAGCCCACTTTGCCCTTGGCGAGCCGCCAGGTCCGCGCCGTTACGAGTGTGACGCGGGCGGTGCGATAGCCGGGAACGGCGAGAGGGATGGCATCGCCCTCGGGCGTGCCGCTCCGCGATCACGGTGAAGCCATCTCCAAACTCGACCAGGCAGTCGGGCGCGGCCTTGCCGTCATCGTCGATGGTGACGCGGCCTTTCCGAAAGGCATGGCTATGGGGAAACAGGAATCGTATTCGGGCGCCTTCTCCTTCTCGGGCATCTCGCCCCTTGAAGATCGCGCCGGATGATGGCCCGACAAGGGGGCGTTGCGGGGTCTCCCCGCAGAAGGGGGTGTGCCGGCGACCTCGGCGCAGGCCAGGGGGAAGGCTTTCCCCCTTCACCTCAAGCTGCTCACCTTGTTCCGGCCTGCTTCCGACGACGGGCCACAGTGCGAACCTCTGTTCCGATGCCCATGGTCATGTCACCCAGGCTATGGAGATGAAACGCCGGATGCGATGGCAGCTTCACCGTGAGTTCGAGCTTGCCGCCGATGGCTTCGACATAGCTGCGCAGCGTCGAGAGATACATATCCGCCTGCTTCTCGATCTTGGACACCGACGGCTGCTTGATGTTGAGGGCCGATGCGATGTCCTCCTGCGCCTTGCCGGCGATCTGGCGCAGCTCGCGCAGACCTTCGACCTCCTGCCGTAGATCCTGATAGCGCGCCTCGACGGCCGCCTGCTCGTCCGCCGGAAGCGCGGCGATGATTTCATTCAGGCTCCGTGCCATCTCAACGTCCCTTCTTTGCGGGTTTCAGGCTTTCCACATGCTCGGAAAACCGGAGATCCGCTTTTGCGATGAGCTGCCGGTAGAACCGCTTCTGGCTTCCACCGGACTTATCGCCCGCCACGAGCATGATCGCCCGCCGTTCCGGGTCGAAGGCGAAGGCTGCGCGCCATTCGCCGTCGGCCGCTTCAAACCGTAGCTCCTTCATATTGGCGTGTTTCGAGCCTTTGAGCGTGTCGGCATGAGGCCGACCAAGCTGGGGGCCGTAGTCTTGAAGCAGCCTCGCGGCTGCGATCAGGGCGACCCGGACATCGATCTCAAAGGCCAAAACCTCCGCCTCGAAGGCAGCGTGGAATTGAACTTCCCACATTATATAGCCTCCGAGCTATGCGGGTCAATGGATCGGAGGGGTGGCGTTTTGGGAGCGGCTCCCGGCGTTCGCCGGCAGCTTTCGGCCCAAGCGTCGAGATCGGCCACCGCGTAGCGGACATAGCGCCCGAACTTGTAGAAGGCCGGTCCGATGTCGAGGGACCGATAACATTCGAGCGAATGGGCATCGAGGGCGAGGTGTCGGGCCGCAGCCGCGGTATCGACGAAGCGGATTGGGCCAGCATCATAGACAAATTTTGCCCGTTGCAATATTTCCGGCGGAGGCCAGCGCGTTTCACGGCGGGTCTGTTTAGGCATGACTGGCCTCCTCCGTCTGGGCGTGCTTCGTGCCGGGAGGCGTGGAACGGTTTTCGCCCGAGCGGTGGCGATAAGGGCGATAATTTCCCACGCGCGTCCGCGACGTGTAGCTGCCATCCTCGAAACCAAGCGGCTTCCCGTCGGGCGACAGTTGCGGAGCAGCCGCTGCTTCGACCGTAGGCGTGACGACGATATCCGCAGCCGAGGGCAGAGTTGGCGCCGGCTGTGCTGGTGGCACAGGCGTTCCGGTAACGACCGACTGCCGCCGCTGCGCCACCGCCTCCGCCGCCGCGCGCACCGGATCGTCTTCGGTGTGGACGTAGCGCATGAACATCGTCACCGTCTTGTGCGCGGTGAGCGCCATGCCGACCTTCACCGGAATGCCGGAGTTGGCGATGTCGGTCGCCGCACGATGGCGAATGCCGTGCGTTCCGATGTGCGGCACCCCGGCTCGATCAAGAATGCGCCGCCAGCCCTGGTAATAGGTGTGCTTGGACATCGGAAGCTCCGGGTCGAAGATCGACGGGCAGACAAATGGTGAGTCTTCCAGTCGTGGCGCCGTCTCGAAGAGGCGATGGGCCTCGGCGCTCATGGGCTTGGACATTTCGCCGGTTTTGCTGTCCGGCCACACGACACGGCGGTTGTCGAAATCCACCCAATCCCACCGCATGTCGAGGATCTCCGACATCCGCGCCGCGAATTCGAATTGCAGACGAACGGCAAGGAGGATGAACGGGTGCTCAAGGCCCTCGGCTTCCGCGCGGTCGAGATATTCGTAGAGCTTCCGCAATTCGCCGTCAGCGATAAGGCGCGTCTTGCCGCGCTCGGGGAATTTGGGGATGTGGCGGCAAGGATTGGAACCGTCAGGTCGCAATCCCCACACCTCGGCCATGTTGAACATCTTCCGCACGGCCGCGAGCACGCGGTTGGCGTTGGTGGGGCTCTTCGACATCTTCTTCATCAGATGGGAGATGTCAGCGCGCGTCACATCGGGCACTTTGAGCTGCCCAAGGATCGGGATGATGTAGCGCTTTCCGTAGCCGCGATTCGACTTCACGGTCGAAGGCTTGTTCCGATCTTCGGAGTAGTCCGTGATGAACCGATCAAACAGCTCCTTCACGGTCAGCGCCTTGCGGGCGGCGTCGCGCTCAGCACTTGGATCGACACCTCGGCGGACTTCTGCCAACCAATCTTGTGCGATGTTCCGTGCTTGGTCGACGGTGAGTTCGCCGTAGCGCCCGATCGCTGGCTTTCGCCGCTGGCCGTTGTTCGCGACGTAGGCCAGCATGAACGTCTTGCGGCCGGTCGGCGTAACCTTTACGAGGAAGCCAGGGACCATCGTGTCCCGGAGTTCGTAATCGCGCTCCTGGGCAGTTGCGGCGTCGACAGCGGTCTTTGTGAGTTTGATTTTGGGCATTTCCTAACCTCCGTGGAGGCTGGAATTCAGGTGCAAAGTAGGAGCACCTAGAAAACCAACCGTAGCGTATGTCCGGTTAGGTAAGGATGTGCCGATAGCCGATAAAAGCTAGTGCTTACAATCGGTTATCGGGAAATCGGATACCCCCGGATACACAAAGGATAGGGGATATTCGGTCTCTCAAAATGCGTTGCCCAAAAGGCTTGGGGGTTCGAGTCCCTCCACCCGCACCAAATTCTCCAGATATCTCAGCCCATCGCAGGGCGGCGGTCCGGGCTCGTAGAACATCCCTAAGCTCGCCTCAGGCCGCGTGCTCCAGCGGACGCGCGCGCGACGCGTTCGCGTTCTTTCGGGGTATTCATCACCTCCCAAAGATCATAACGCCGCTGCACGTTGAGCCAGAAATCGGGACTGTTGCCGAACACGCGCGCGAGAATGTCCCCGCGCCTACTTCTTCGCCTTGGCCGCTTTCCGCGCGTCGGCGATGGCCTGTTCGAACTGCGCCATGGTGAGGATGCCGGGCACACGGAATTTGCCGACGATGAACGAGGGCGTGCCGCGAAAGCCGAAAGCCTTGGCCTGATCGTTGTTGCGCGCCAGCGTGGCGTCGATCTCCTGGCCGTGCGTGTCCAGATCGCGCGTGGCGCGGTCGACGTCGACCCGCGCATTCGCCAGCAGTTCGCGTGCGTTGGCCTCGGTCAGGCGCGAGTTCAGCGCGATCAACGCCTCGTGCGCCTGGACATACTTGTCCTGATAACGCGCCGCCAGCGCGATGCGCGCCGCATAGACCGATGCCCCGCCGAGGATCGGCCAGTTCTTGAACACCAGCCGCACCTTGCCGTCGTCCTGCGCCACCTGCTGCAGTTCCGGCTCGATCTTGCGGCAATAAGGGCACTGATAATCGAAGTATTCGACGATGGTAATATCGCCGTTCGGATTGCCTGCCACCGGAATCCCCGGATCACGCAACACGACGGCTTCCGACAGCACATCGTCGGATGGGCCCGGCGCGGCCGCATGGGCTTTCGCCGCAGCGATCCCGAGAACGCCCGCGACGCCACCCATGATGCCGAGCGCATGACGGCGGGTCATGAGGGATGATGCGGCTTGCGAGGTCGAGAACGTGTCGTTGGGCATAACCTGACCGGAGTTGGCGTCCGGCGGCTGTGGCCGGAGCGTGCGGATCACATATGCGGCACTGTCAATCAGCTTAGCGAGGCCAGCGCAAATGACAATTTCGGCATTCTGTGGACACGATGGCTATCGCAAAGAACCAGCGCCACCGCGCGCTATCGTTAACGCACCAGCGGGGTGACCGCACCAGGCCCACCACAGGCTCGGGACACGGCGCACCGAGACCGCGGACCACGATCTCGCCGATCAACTGGCGCAGCAGGATCTCATCGCGACATGCAATCGCCCCGGCACGACCGCGCCGGGGCGATAACCGTCATCGTGATGCGACGCGGCGCCGCGTCACGCCGCGCCCTTCAGGCGCTTGGTGCATTCGCTGTAATAGCCGCCGCCCTTCTGGATCCACTTCAGGCCGCCATTGGCATTGGTCGCCTTGTTGGCATTGTACTGATCGACGCAGGTATGCATCCGCGCCTTGCCCGGCGTTTCCTTGGCGTATTTCGGATCGATCGCCGTCGGGAATTTGGCATTGCCGACCATGGCGGGCGCGGCGGCCGGCTTCGGGGCCGCCGCTGTGGCGGGCGCAGGTGCCGGAGCCGCCGGAGCTGCGGGGGCGGCCGCCGCCGGGGCTGCCGCGGTCGCGCCGGCGCCGCATTCGGCCTTGCGGAAGTCATTCCACTTCTGGCCGTTGAGCGTGCCCGCCTTCTTCGCCGCCTGATACTTGGCGCTGCATTCCTGCGCGGTCAGCGCGTGAGCCGGCATCGTCACCGAGAGCATGGCGAAGCTGGAAACCGCAACCGCACAGAACATCTTCACATGATGGATCATCGTCCGTTCTCCTTGGGTCGTGCGCGGTCCTAGAACCGCGCAATCCTGGTATCCCGAATCCGAAGTTCGCCTGTGTCTCGGCGCCTGTTCGGCGAACTTCGGATTCGAGCGGACACCAGAACCGTATGATTCTCGTGTGGCTCAGGTTCGAAAATCCGCTTGCACGACGCGCCGAGGAATTGCAGCGAACTTCCGAACCGCCACACTAGCTCAGGCCCGCAACGTTTCAACGGCACCGGCCCGGCAGCCGGCAAAATATTGTGACGCGGTTTTAGGATTCCTGAGCGGATTATTCATCATCCGTTCAGCCGTGCGGCGCGACCGTGCGTGTCCCTCAACGCGAAGGTGACACCATGATCAAGCTGACGTCCTGTGCTATCGCAACGGCGTTCGCCGCCCTGCTGCTGACCGGCCCGGTCTCCGCGCAATCGACGGCTCCGGCCGCGACGGCCCCCGCCGCCAAGACCACCACCGCCCCCGCCCCGAAGGCCAAATCCGAACGCAGCGCCGTCTCGGTGGAATGCTCCAAGCAGGCCGACGCCAAGGGTTTGCATGGCAAGGAGCGCCACAAATTCCGCGCCACCTGCAAGAAGAACGGCGGCAAGGCCGGCTAAGGCCGAGGCTTTGCCCGTCCGATCCGCGCCGTCGGATCATACCTGCGGCGGGCCGGTCATACGCTGGCCGGCCTGCCGCATGACTTTCCTGCATTTGTTTGCGGCAACGGGATTTGCCATACAGCGGGACGATGCGCCTGCCCCGTCCCAGCCGATCCACCCTCCTGCACACTTGCGAAACGCTGCTGCTCGGCATTGCCGGCGGCCTGGTGTTTCAATGGATGCAGCTGCCCGGCGGCTGGATCTCCGGGGCGATGATCGTGGTCGGCGTCGCCTCCTTTGCCGGCCGGCCGCTCGGCATGCCGCCGCTGCTGACGCAAACCGTCCTGGTGCTGCTCGGCATCTCGCTCGGCTCGCTGGTGTCGCGCCAGATGCTGCAGGATATGAGCGCCTATCCGCTGACAATTTCGCTGCTGGCGCTCGCCACCTTCTGCGCCACCTTCGGCAGCAGCTTCTATCTGCAACGCGTCCACAAATGGGACCGGACCTCGGCCCTGCTGGCCGGCAGCCCGGGCGCGCTGTCGCAGATCGTCATGCTGGCGAACGAGCGCAACGCCGATGTCGCCGGCATCGCCGTGGTGCAGACCATGCGCGTGATCATCCTCACCGCGGGACTGCCGCTGCTGCTGGCGATCTCCGGCCTGTCCACCCCGGCGCCGCCGGCGGTCGCGCCGACGGTCGCTTCGCCGCGCGAACTGGTGGCGCTCGTAGCCGCCGCCGTCGCCGCGGCGTGGCTGCTACGCCTGATCCGATTCCCGGCGAGCTGGATGTTCGGCGCCATGCTCGGCTCGGCGCTGCTGCACGGCACCGGCACCATCGAAGGCGGACTGCCGCCGGCAATCCGCGCCGCGGCCCTGATCGGCATCGGCGCGCTGATCGGCACCCGCTTCGCCAAGATCCGGGCGCGCACGGTGCTGCGCTATATCAAGGCGGCGCTCGGCTCGTTCGCGGTCGCGCTGGCCATTTCCGCGGTGTTCGTCGCGGGAGTCTTCATGATCACCGATGTCCGCTTCAGCGATATCGTGGTCGCCTTCGCGCCCGGCGCCATGGATGCGATGCTGGCGCTGGCCCTGACGCTGCATATCGATCCGGTGTTCGTCGGCGCGCATCATTTGGCGCGCTTCGTGTTCGTCAGCCTGGTGACGCCCGGCATCGTCCACCTGTTCGATCGGCCGCAGGACGATGTCGACGATTGAACGCCGACGGCACCGGCCTTACGCGCGCCGCGACAGCGCGCGGATGCCGATCAGGCCGAGCGCCGCCATCAACAGCGAGATCAGCACGTTGTAGCCGGCCATCGACAGGCCGAGGAAACGCCACTGCACCTCGTCGCAGCGCACTACCTTGACGCTGTCGAGCCGCGACAGCAGATCGCCGGCACTGCCGAGATTGACGACGGACCCGCTGCAATCGGTCGGCCCCTGCCACCACTTCCACTCGACGCCGGCGTGATACCCGCCCAGCACGGCATTGCCGAGCGCGGCCAGCACCAGCGCCAGCAGCCCGGCGAAGATCAGCGAGCGCGGCGCGCCGCGACCGGCGGCGACCGCCACGACGATCGCGAGCGGCACCGCGAGATAATAGGCATAGCGCTGCTCGAGGCAGAGCGGACAGGGCTGCAGACCGAGCACCAGTTGAAAGAACCATGCACTCGCCAGCGTCAGCGCCGCGATCGCGGCGATTAAGGCCGCACAGAACGCAGCGGCATTGGCGGCATTCCATGTCGGCGCGGATCTGGCGGCGGTCGCGGTCATCGAAACTCCCCTGGTTTCGAAAACCTCCTAGCGCGCGCCGGGTTGCGCTGTCGAGCGGTGGACGATCACACGGTGGTGACCCGGCGGCATCTCAGCCAGACACGACGACGCGGCAAACGACTAAGGCGACGCGTGCGATCGCACTGGCGACGTTGGTGATGTCGGACGCAGCGGATCACGGCCGTGCTGACGCTCGGCCGGACACGGTCACTTCGGACGGCTGACGCCGCAAGGGAACCGCGCGTCTTCTCCCCGCGTTGAGCCCCTTGATGACATCACGCCGGAGACAAGCCATGGCGAAGAAAGCCAGGACAACGAAGAAGTCCAAAACGTCGAAAAGGGCATCGAAGAAGGCGTCGAAGAAGACGTCCAAGAAAACCGCCAAGAAAACCGCCAAAAAAACTGCCAAGAAAACCAGCAAGACCTCCAAGCGATCCAGCAAGACATCCAAGCACGCCAAGAAGCGCCGCTACTCGAAGGGCGCCGGCGAAGAAGTCGAAAAGGAGATGCGCCGCTACAAGAAGGGCACCGCGAAAAGCGGCCGCGGCGGCAGGGCCGGCAAGGTGAAGAGTCGCAAGCAGGCCATCGCCATCGGGCTTTCCAAGGCTCGCAAGAAGGGCAAAAAGGTCCCGAAGAAGAAATCCAACTGATCCAGTGCCGGCGAGGCGCGCATGACTGCTGCGGAGCGACGATCTCACAGGTTGCGCGACAGCGAGGGATGGCGCGCCGCGGCGGTGGTGGGACTCCTGGCCGTCGTCGTCCTGGCGCAGTCGCTCACGCAGAAGGAGACGAGCCCGTCGCCTCGCCGATCGCCGCGCGACGCGTCGTCCGCGACGCCCGCCGCCGAGAGCGGCGATCGCGGCCGCGAGGCGCGATCGCCGTCGGACATCCCGGCGCGGGGATGGAAGGACATTCTGCTTCGCGTCTCTACGAATATCGGCGAGCACCGCATCCTGGCCCTGGCGGCCGGCGTGACCTATTACAGCATCCTTGCGATCTTTCCTGCTCTCGCTGCCCTTGTCGCCATCTACGGGCTGTTTTCCGATCCCGCCGGCATCGCGAAACATCTCGACCAGATATCCGGCGTGGCGCCGAGCGGCGCGATCGAGGTGGCGCGCGAACAGCTCACGCGCCTGAGCTCGAAGAGTCATCAGACCCTGGGCTTCACCTTCATCATCGGACTTTCGGTTTCGCTGTGGAGCGCGAACGCCGCGATGAAATCGCTGTTCGATACGCTCAACATCATCTATGGCGAGCGGGAGAAACGCGGCCTGATCAAGCTGAACGCGATCTCGCTGCTGTTCACGGTGGCGGGCATCGCATTCATCCTTGCGGCGCTGGGCGGCGTCGTGATCATTCCCATCGTGCTGAATTATCTGTGGCTGCCGGGTGCCGCCGACGCGCTCGTTCGCTTCGCGCGATGGCCGGTGATGTTCGCCGCGCTGGCGCTCGCGCTCGCCTGCATCTATCGGTTCGGCCCGAGCCGGCAGGCGCCGCGCTGGCGGTGGATCAGCTGGGGCAGCGCCGCCGCAACGCTGGCCTGGCTTGCCGCCTCGGCGCTGTTCTCGTGGTACGCCGCGAATTTCGGCAAGTTCAACGAAACCTACGGCTCGCTCGGCGCAGCCATCGGTTTCATGACCTGGCTCTGGATATCGGCGATCGTGATTCTGCTGGGCGCGGAGCTTGACGCGGAAATGGAGCATCAGACGGCGCTCGATACCACCACCGGCGAACCCAAGCCGATGGGCACGCGCGGCGCCCGGATGGCCGATACGCTCGGAGCGCCGCAGACCGGCTGATGATCTAATCCGCCGACCTCAAGCGCCGCATCGTGAATTCGATCTCGCCGTCCGGCAGTTCGCGCCAGGACTCGACCTCCGACATGTAGGCCGCGGCCGGCCAGCGATCGAGAAACGCCCTCGCCCGCTCCCGTGCTTCTTCGCGCGGCAAGGTGAAGGTTTCCCGCGCGAACCCGTCGTCCGCCTTCGCCTGCCGGCGCCGGGCGGACATGCGATCGGCCAGATCTTTCGGAGTGCGGAAGGCCATCGCGAATACTCGTTGCTGGAGCCGTTATCGCCATGTCGTTATCGCCATGTCGTTATCGCCATGTCACGTGAGCGGCGAAAGAGTCCGACCCAAGGTTCTGACGCGCGCCGTCCCATAACGCAGCTTCCGCTCCGCCCGCCAATGCGCCGGCGGATGCGGACGGTAACATATATGCAATCCGGTGCGGCCGCCAAGAACGGCCGGGCCGATCCGGCACCGCCCTCGCCTTGCGCCGATGTGGAGCCGGTCCGGACAAAGGTCCGCTGCCGGAACCAATTCATGCGATCGGGACTTGGCAATAAAGCTTCGATCATGAACGGACAGGAGTGAATGGCTCTATTTCGCGTGCAACCAACATCGGTCGACGAGTATCTCGCGGAGGAGATTGCTTCAAAGGCGCGTCCGGCGCCGGAAGAGGTGGCCGGCGCATTGACGTGGGGTGCCGACGAACACCTGCTGCTGGGCTGCGCGGCGGCGGCGTGGATCGCCGCGACGATCAGCCGATCGCCACTTCGCCCGGCGAGCAGCCATCTGCTGCTGATCGCGGCGGCGAGCGCGGCGCTTCCGCACGGACTGAAGCTCGTCTTCGATCAGGTTCGTCCCGATCGAAAGACATTGCGCGGCCATCTGCACGGCATCCCGCTGTCCGGCGACAGCCTCGATGCCTTCCCGTCGGGACATGCCGTTCACATGGGCGCGCTCGCCTCGGCCGCCGCGGCGCTCCCGCCGCGATACAAGCTGCCGATCTGGGGCGTTGCGATCGGCCTCTCCGCGACGCGCGTCGCCATTCTCGCGCACTGGCTCTCCGACGTCGTTGCCGGCTTCACCATCGGCGTCGCCCTGGAGCGCGCGGCCCGCCGCCTCACCGGCTATCCGGACGCCTGTTTCCGTCGCGCCCTCTCGCGGGAGCGCAGGCCGTGACCGAGTATCTGCTTCGGTTCATCGCCGGCGGCCTCTTCGTCTCGCTGTTCGCCATCATCGGAGATGTCGTTCGGCCGAAAAGCTTCGCCGGCCTGTTCGGCGCCGCGCCGTCCATTGCGCTCGCCACGCTCGGCATCGCCTGGTTTCAGCACGGCTCGCCCTATGCCGGCATTCAGGCCAGGGCGATGATCCTCGGAAGCATTGCCCTGCTTTGCTACAGCATCGCCGTCTGCCAGATCCTGATGCGCACGCGCGCCGGCGCCCTGACGGCAACGCTGGCCTCGCTGCCGGTCTGGCTGGGTATCGCGCTTGGATTGCACGTGGTCATTCTGGGATAGCGATGCAGATCCACCTTTCCACATCATCGCTCGCCGACGGACGATGGTACGAATATCTCGTCCGCTTCGCGTTGGGCGGAGCCGCCACCGTACTCACCGGAGTCATCAGCTCCGTCCTGGGCGCTTCGATTGGCGGTCTCTTCCTGGCACTGCCGGCGATCTTCTGCGCGAGCGCCACGCTGATCGAGCGACATGAGATTCGCCGCAAGCGAGATGCCGGAGGCCGCGGCGAGCGCCGGGGCCGGGCAGCCGCGGCGCTCGATGCCGCCGGCGCGGCGCTCGGCAGCGTGGCGATGGCCGCGTTCGCCGTGGCTTTCCTGCTTGCTTCGCCTTACGGCGCGGCCGCCGCGTTTCTCTGCTCGGCCATCACGTGGATTCTGATGGCCGTCGGCACATGGTCCGCGCGATGGCAATTGAAACGCTGGATGCGGCGGCGCGCGTAAAAGACGGCGGCCGGCGAGGCCGCCATCGCGACGCCCGCGCATCGCGTGCAGCTCTGTCGAAGCAACAAGCCTATGCGTTCGATCGGAATCACCCATCGAAAGTCCGTCTGATGAACGTGAACGTTCCGACCGTTATCGGTCTCGTGGCAGCCGCCCTCACCTCGCTGGCCTACTTGCCGCAGGCGTATAAAGTCATCCGCCGCGGCTCGACCCATGACCTGTCGCTGAAGACACTGGCGGCCTTGTGCACCGGCCTGGCACTCTGGGTGTGTTACGGCTTTTTGATCGACGATGCGGTCATCATCCTCGCCAACGCCGTTGGCGCGTCGCTCGCCGGCTTCGTCCTGGCCTGCAAATTGCGCGATCTGTCGTCGCAACGATCGCGGTAAGCTCGGCTTGGATGACAGAGGAACTTCGGGGCCGCCGGCAGGTTCTTCATGCCGCTGGTCGCAGCGAGCCGTCGATTGAGCGAGCACAGGACGCATGTTTCGGCAAGGCAGAACCGAGGAGCCCCCGGAGAAGACAAGCGATATTGCGGCCACGCTCGCGAACGAAGGCTTGCGCTATGTGAGCGACAAATCGCCGGGCTACCGGCGCAAACGGGCCGGCACGGCGTTCGCTTATTACGACATCAACGGCAAACGGATCGCCGATCCGCTTGTCGTCAAACGCATCAAGTCCATCGGAATACCGCCGGCTTACGAATCGGTCTGGATATGTCCCTCGCCGAACGGACATATCCAGGCTACCGGCCTGGATGCGCGCGGGCGCAAGCAGTATCGCTATCACCCGAAATGGCGCGAGCTGCGCGACCAGAACAAGTATGAGCGCATCCTGCAGTTCGCGGCGAAGCTTCCGGCGCTCCGCCGCCGCATCACCAGCGACATGACGCGCGACGGCCTGCCGCGGCAGAAGGTGCTGGCCACGGTGGCCTGCCTGCTCGACAAGACGCTCATCCGGGTCGGAAACCAGGAATACGCCACCGCCAACAAATCCTATGGGCTGACCACGCTGCGGCGCAAGCACGCCGCGGTGAAGAACGGCGAGCTGCGGCTCGAATTCATCGGAAAATCCGGCAAGCGCTGGAATCTCAGGATCAGCGATCGCCGCATCGTCAGTATCGTCAAGCGATGCGCCGAAATTCCCGGACACGACCTCTTCAAGTATATCGATGATGACGGCCACGTCTGCGCGGTCGGCTCGGGCGAGGTGAACGCCTATATCAAGGATGCGATGGAAGACGACTTCTCGGCGAAGGACTTCAGGACCTGGGCCGGCACCGTCCTCGCCGCCACGGCGCTCGCAAAGTACGACGTGGCGCCCAGCAAAGCCGCCGCCAAGCGGAATGTCACCGCCGCGATCGAGGCGGTCGCGCGACAGCTCGGCAATACGCCGGCCATTTGCCGCAAGTGCTATGTTCATCCGGAGATTGTTGACGCCTACGTCTGCGGCGATCTCGCCGACCTGGCATCCATCAGGCTGGGCATACGATTCCAGCGCCGATATGCGCGGCTCAACGCCAACGAGCGCCGCGTCCTCGCCTTCCTGCAGAAGCGATTGGCCTGACCGGATCGCCTGAACTTATATGCATGCGAACTGTCTAGAGCGTTTTCGGTTTTGACGGAAACGCTTGCTAAGAAACGATGCGTGCTCCCTCTCCCGTTGGGAGAGGGTTGGGGTGAGGGGGTACAGCCTCAATAATGCTCGATCCCCCTCACCCGGAGCCTTCGGCTCCGACCTCTCCCCGACGGGGAGAGGTGATGCCGTCGTCCGGGGTGATTCAATCCAACTCGAAAACGCTCTAGTCCGTGCTCCTGCGCCCGGTCCGGGGGTTGAGCGGACCTTGCGGCGTCCGCAGCAGGCCTTCCGGCAGCACCGGCTCGGTGCCGGGCAGCGCCTCCGCGCGCACATCCGCGCCGACCTGCTCGGCCTCATGCGGGACGGTGCGGTCCTTCACCTGAGCGGCTTGAGGCAGACCGTCGCGGTTGACGGGATCATAGGTGCCGCTCCGCAGATCCCTGTTGTCCGTGCTTTGTTTGCTCATGCCGGTTCGCCTCCATCATTTCATGCCGCGGTGTGAATCGGTGCGATCGCGCCTGCCCTGCCGCTCATCCGCGCGGGTTGCGGTACTCGCCTTCGGCCGTCTCCGAGGCCGGCCGCTCCACGTATCTTCCCTGAGCGGGGACTGCGAGGCGCGCGAAGTCGGATGCGAGTTCGTGCAGCGCGCGCCGCATCGGCGCCCCTTTCATCGCCCTGCCGTGACCGGTGATGATGATCTCCGGTTCGAGCGCCGCCAGACGCATGACAGACGAATGCGCGTCGGGCCAGTTCGTCGTATAGTACATCGGAGGTCCGTGCATTTCCGGCTCCTGCACCGCTACGGCATAGGCGGATTCCTGGCGCGTGGTGATCACCGCATCGCCAGCGATCAGCGTCCGGTCCGCTTCTCTCCACAGCGAGATATGCCCCGGCGTATGTCCCGGCGTGTGGATCCAGCGCCAGCCCGGCATGGCGGGAACGCTGGTGTCCACGGGGAGAATCTGGAGCCAGTTCGCGACATTGACCGGCCCGCGCGGATAAAGCGGCGCCAGCGCCGACATCAACCCGCCGCCGACCGTGGGATCCGGCGGAGGATAAGACGCGGTGCCATCGAGATAGGGCCGCTCCAGATCGTGTGCATAAACCGGCACGCGCCACCATTCAGCGAGGTCTTCCAGCGCGCCGACGTGATCGAAGTGACCGTGGGTCATGACGATGGCGGCGGGCCGCGCATTGGCGCCGAAGCGCTTCTCGGCCGCGGATGTGATGAAGCTGGAGCTTCCGAACACGCCGGCGTCGATCAGCGCCCATTCGCGGTCGCCGGCCCCCGGCACGCCGAAGAACACGACATTGACGATCGCGAGACGCTTGTAGGCGAGATCGGAGCATACTTCATGCGTGGCATCATCCCGCGCGGCGTCGGCTTCGCGTCTGTCGGCGGTCGCATGCGGATCGAGAGGAGCTTGACCGGCCATGCGCGCCTCCTCGCCACCTAGCTCTTGTGTTTTGGATCGTGGGAGTGGTGTCTGTCGCGTTCGCCGCCGCCACCGGACACATGAGACGATCGGTCACTGGTCGGCGCGCCGGGGCGCGGCTCCTTCGGCCTGTTGAATTTCTCGGGATGCTCTCTGTCCTCGTGAGAGGAGCCAGGACCGCCGAACCGCTCGGTATGGTCGTTCTTGCGTGCCATCATCGATCCTGCTGATAGCCCTGATTGGTCGTATTCTCCTTGATATTCGCTTGCCGCCCCTGCTGATCGAGGTTCTCCCGATCCGGAACAGTGTTGTCCTGCTTGAGCTTGGGATCGCTTCCCGTTCCTTTGGGGCTACGTTGCTCGGGCGGCACCGGCGGCATCTTTGTCATTGCAGCGTCTCCACGCGGGTTTTCTTCGAACGATCACTTCCGCAGTTTGTCGGACTTCCTGGGCCTGTCCTGACGCTTCTGCTGCGGGTTCATTCCCGAGGTTCGGCTGGCGGACACAGGCCGGTCGGCCTGCACCGGGACCGGCATCCCCGTGCTGGTCACCGGCTTGGATGGATGATCTTTGCCTGACGGCGCGGTGCCCGTTTGCGCCACCGCCGCAGCCGACCAAAGCACCGCCGCGCCAATCATCGCGAACCGTTGAACCAACATGATCCGTCTCCTGTTGTGTCCGATTCAACGGACCGGTCCGTGATCCGTTCCTGGGTCCCCATCTCAAGCGTTAAGATCACTCCGCGACGACTGTCCGGAACAGCAGGTTGCACGACAGAAAGAAGCCCGCCTCGAAAGGCGGGCTTCCTCAGGCGCTAGTGCTGGCCGCCTTTTCGGCCTGCCTCGCTAGCCCTTTCACGGTCATTCGCAAAATTACCCGGGTTATCACTTCCGCCGCCCTGCTGAGCGTGCGAGCCGCCATGACTCCCGCCCTGGCTCTGCTGGCCGCCCTTGCGGCCCGCTTCCGAAGCCCGCTTCGGGTCATTCGCAAAATTACCGGATCCGCCACGTTCGTTTGCCATGCTTGTTTCTCCATTTTCCAGGTTGGCAATGCTGATCCAACAAACGACGGCCAGCTTGGTTGTGGAGTTCCGGGGGCCTCTTTGTGACCAATCGGAGAAAGCGGAACCGCGATGCGCGCGAGCAACGATTGACCGCGCGGCGCGTTCAGTCGCCAGCGTCGACAACGCCGGAGTTTCGAGATGCGCAACTCACACTGGCTGATGGCCGCCGTCGCAGTACTGGTCATCGTCGCGGCCTGGGCCTTGTTCCCGCGCAAGGTTCGCGACTCTCAGGAAACATGGCGGGTGCGGCAGGAACAACAGGCCGAGCGCCAGCAAAATCCGCCTGTCTCGGAAGGGCCGCACGAGCCGACAAAGAGTTCGGGTGCGGGCAGTGCATCCGATACGGGCCGAGGACCGACGGGCGTCCCCACCGGCACCTCGAAGTGAAACTGCTCGCGGCGTTCTTCGCGAGATGGGCCCCATCGGCGGGCGATCGCCGCGAGGCATTGAGCCTTTCTGACATTTTCCTTCAACGAGGATTGCTTGCTGATCCCGGTACAAGTTGACACCGAACGCTACAAACGCTGGTGCCACAGCCGATCACGCCCGGTCTCACCGAGAAACGCCGCGACAAGCAGATTGTCCGGTTGACGGTCAGGAGCGATCGACCGCCTTGCCCGCACCGTTCAAGCCAATGCTCGCCAAGCCATCCTTGCGTTTCGCCAGCCACCACCCCGCCGAAACATCCCACAAGGCGAAGTCGGGGTCGATGCCAAAATCCTGCGCAGCATGATGCGCCCAGTATGGGTCGTACAAAGCCTGCCTGCCGAGCGCGATGAAGTCGGCGTTCCCGTTCGCCAGAATCTCTTCGGCCTGCCTGCTGTCGAGGATCAGGCCGACAGCGGCGGTGGCGATGTCCGCACCGCGCCGGATCTGTGCGGCATATTCCACCTGATAACCCGGATAACGTTTGGCGTTCTCCAGCGCGGTCGACTGGCGAAGTCCGCCGGATGAACAGTCGATGATGTCGACGCCGTGGGCCTTCAGCTCGCGCGCCAGCATGATCGAATGCTCGATCTTCCAGCCCTCCGGATGACCATCGACGCTTGAAATGCGGAACATCAGCGGCTTGTGCTCCGGCCAGCGCGAGCGCACCGCATCCGCAACTCTCAAGGCAAAACGGATGCGTCCGGCGAAGTCGCCCCCGTACTCGTCATTCCGGGTATTGATCACCGGCGACAGGAAGCTGGCGATCAGATAGCCGTGCCCGGCATGGACCTCGATCACGTCGAAGCCGGCCGCGTCCGCGCGCGCGGCGGCATCGGCATAGCTTCGCAGAACATCTTCGATGCCTTCCAGCGACAACTGATCCGGCACCACATGTCCCGGGCCCAGCGCCTCCCGCGTCGGGCTCACCAGCGGCCACGGCGGCTCGCCCCGCCTCGCGTCCTCCTCATTCAGCGGGCCGAACCCCTGCCAGGGCCGCTGCGAGGCGCCCTTGCGGCCGGAATGGGCGAGCTGGATGCCGGGCGTACCGCCGGCGTCCTTCACATAATTGCAAACGCGGCGGAGGCCGGCGATATGATCGTCCGACCAGATGCCGAGATCGCCGGGCGCGACGCGGCCGCGCGGCTCGATCGCGGTGGCTTCGGTCATGATGATGCCGAAGCCGCCCAGCGCGAACTTGCCGAGATGGACCAGCAGCCCATCGTCGGCATAGCCGTCGCGCGCGCGATGCTGATTCATCGGAGACAGCATCACGCGATTTCGTACGGTCACGCCGCGCACGGTGATCGGCGTGAACAGTTTCGGCCGAACTGGAGATTTCATCGGGTGCACCTCGCGTGCAGCATTCGCGGCGATGGTTGGTGCCGTTATTTTCCCTCGAGGCGTTGCTCGCGCCACGCCAGCGCCTTGGCCAGGCCCTCTTCCCGCACCACTTTCAGGAAGCCGCGCTTCAGGTCGGTCCCTTCGCCTTCGATCATGATGTCGATATCCAGTGCGGAACGCAGCGCGTCCTTCATTCCCATGATCTCGTAGGTACGATTGAGCGCCATTTTAGTGCGTTGAAGCACCATCGGATCCATCCGCGCCAGCTTGCGGGCAACCGCCATCGCCTCCGGCATCAACTGATCGGGCTCGACGATCTTGTTGATCAGGCCCCACTCCAGCGCCTGCTGGGCGCTGATCGAATCATCTCCGGTGTAGATCACGCCCTTGGCGACTTTCGGCGTGACATACCATGGCAGGATCATCGCGACGATGCCCGCCCCGAACTTCAGCTCCGGCTCGCCGAACGTGGCGGATTCGACGGCGATCGCGAGATCGCAGCCCATCATCAGTTCGAAGCCGCCCGCCAATGCCGGGCCGTTCACGGCGGCGACCGATGGCTTTCCGAGATTCCAGAACTGCATGATGCCCTTAAAGTCGGCTTCGAGCAGCGGCACCCAATCCTTCACGCCGCTCGGCATCGCATCCGCCTGGTCGCGAAGATCGAATCCCGCGCTGAATGCGTTTCCCGCGCCCGTGACCACCACGCAGCGAACGTCGTCGTCCGCGGCGATCACCCGGCAAACATCGTCCAGCTCCTTCAGCATGTGCTGGCTGATGGCGTTGGCGCGTCGCGGCCGGTTGAAAGTGACGAGGCCGATTCCCTGCTCGGGCTTTTCGAATGTCAGTGTGTCCCAGCTCATCTTGGATGTCCTTCTTCTTGATGTAGGGCCTATCGATTGCCGCCGGCGAGGCGCAACGATTCCGGGTCGCGCCGCAGCAGCGTCATCGAGATGACACCGAAAATCGGCCCGACCGCCAGAATGACGAATGCGTATGTCCAGCCGACCAGATCGATGATGATCGGCATTCCTTGAATGGTGAGGAAGGTCAGCAGGAAGCCCGCGCAGGTTTGCAGCGTCAGCATGGTGCCGATCAGATGCGGTTCGGCGAGCTCGGTCACCGCCGCCGAGAACTGGGCTGAATCGGCGACGACGCTGACGCCCCAGATGATGGCCGTTGCCAGCACGGCCGCGACACCAAATGCCGGCGTGAAGCCGATGAGCGCCGCACAGCTCCCGCTGACCGCCATCGCGACGATCGTCACAGCGGTCCGGCCGATCCGATCCGCCAGAGATCCCGCGACGATGCAGCCGAGCGCGCCGCTGGCGATGACGATGAACGTCAGCACCTCGGCATGATTTGCCAAAGCGGGATCGTTCTGCGCAATCGCCCATTTCAGGAAGACGCCGATCCAGGCCCACATGGCGTAGAGCTCCCACATGTGCCCGAGATAGCCGCCGTTGGCGAGCAGCATCGGACGCTGCCTCAACGCCGCGAACGCTTCCGCCGCCCGAAACTTCGAGGCGATCCGCAGCCGCGGGCCGATGCTGGTCATCAGGATCGCCAGCGCCCCGCACGCGCCGCACACCGACGACGTCCAGATCGTCGTGCGCCAGTCGAGGCCGGACATCGCCTTGAACAGATACGGCAGCGAAGAGCCCAGCGTCACGGCGCCGACCACCGCCCCGATCATCAGGCCGACACCACGCTGGGTCCATGCCGCCGCCATCTTCATTCCGACGGGATAAACCCCGGCAAGCGCCGCACCGGTCACGAAGCGCAGCACGATGGTGACGGCATTGTCGAAACCGATCAGCAGCAAAGCGAGGTTGGCCACGACACCGATCAGCGCAGCGGCTGCAAACAGGTGTCGCGGATCGAAACGGTCTGCAAGCCCGAGCACAGCGCTGCCGAGGGTGCCGGCCACGAAGCCAAGCTGAACGGCGCCGGTCAGCAATGCACTTTGCTGGCCCGAGAGGGTCCCGGCCGCGACCATGGCCGAAGCAGCGGCCGTGGCCGAGAACCACAGGGTCATCCCGCAGACCTGGCAAAGCACGATGAGGGCGATCGACCCGGCTTTTCCCAGCATGGCGCCGTCTCCGGTGACGTCCGGGATCAGAGGCCCTTGCAGCCCGTCTTGGCGAGCTCGATCTTGGTCTGGTCCCAGGTCAGCGGCGTCAATGTCTTCCAGCCGACCGTGGCGCCATACTTCTCCTTCGGCAAAGCCTGCGCCTCGGAAATGTAAGCGCCCAACATGCCCTGATGATCTTCCTTCCGGATCTTGATCGTTCCCACCACCGTGTCGGCGGATGTGGTCTCGAGCGATTTGATGATCGCATCAGTGGTCAGGTCGCTCGCGGCATTGAGCGCGGCGATCGTAAACTGAAAGCCGGCATAGGCCTGAATCGCCTGATAGCCGGGCACGACGCCGTATTTCGCGTGATAGGCCTTCACCAGCTCAGCGATCTTCGGATTGGTATCTTCCTGCATCCACGAGGCCGTCAACGCCGCGGCGATCATGCCGACGCCGTTCTTGCCTAGCGCCTGCAACATCGAATCCGGAATGCCGACCGGGGTCATCATCGGAAAATTGATGCCGAAGCCGCGCGCCTGATTGACGAACGCCGTCAGGTCGTCGCCGACGGCGAGCGCCAGATAGACGCCATCCGCCTTGCTGGCCTGGATCTGAGCGATCGCGCTCGACCAATCGGCGGTGCCGACCGGACGTCCTGCCTCGCCAGCGATCTTGATGCCGGGAATCTTGGAAAACTCGTTCTTGTTGCTGATGCCGTAGGCGAAGTCGTGATAGATCACGAACCAGTTCTTCGCGAGCAGGTCCTTGCGCTCCTGCATCATGATGGTGCTGGCTTTCGCGGACATCGCATCGTTCGGCACGGTGCGGAATAGGAAACGGCTGCATTGATCGCCGGTGATTCCGACCGCCTGCGCATTGGTGGTGACGATCGGCACGTTCAGCCGCGCCGCCTGCGCATTGATCCCGAGCGTGACCGAGCTTGCCGCTCCGCCGATCAGCAATGTCGCCTTGTCTTCGAGAACCAGCTTCTGCGCCTTGCGAAGGCCGTTCGCAGGATTGGCCGCGGTGTCCTCGATCACCAGTTTGACCGGGCGGCCTTTGACTTTGGCGCCCTCCGCCGCCAGTTCAAATCCGTTCTTCATGTCGTTGCCGAGCGGAGCAAGAACTCCGGTCGTCGGAACGAACACGCCGAGAACAACGTCCTGAGCTGCCGCGTATCCCATCGACAGACTTCCGAACGCCGCGAGAGCGAGCGCCGGCACTGCCAGTTTCCGAAATTGCCTCATGGTTCGTTTCCTCCGTTGAAAGCTTCTCGTTGCTGAATGATCCGACGCCGCGTTGGGTGGGAGTCGTTATCGGGAAATTCTCCTGCTGGGCGAACTGGCCGGCTTGGCGGCTTTCGGAGCGTTGCGCTTTTCCTCACGCTCAAGCTCCGCAAGCGCCGAAATGGCCGCAGCCTTGATTCCGCTGAGCAGATCGTGCGCAGCCTGTCCCGCAGCGGCGGCGTCTCCGGCGCGAATGCCTTCGACAATGTTGCGCCAGTTCTTCGACCAGCTCTTCCGATGCTTCTCCGCCTCGAAAACACCGCGGGTCAGCGGCAAGGTCTGGCGCCCCAGCGAGAACAGGATGGTGCGGGCGATGTCGTTATCCGACGCCTCCGCCAGATACATGCTGAGCTGATAAACGATGACGGTATATTCGCGGACATCGCCGCGATCGCTGGCCGCAAAGAGCTTCGCGGTGCCCTCATCCAGCACCGCCTGCACGGCCTCCGATCGCTGCTCCGCCAGCTCCTCGGCGCAGATCGCCATCAGGGCCGAGCGCACCGAAAAAATGTCCTTCAACCGCTTCTCGGTCAGCCGCGCGACGGAGGCACCACGATGCGACAGCATCACCACCAGGCCTTCACGCTCCAGAAGGCGCAATGCCTCGCGGATCGGTCCGCGGCTCACCTCGAACTGCTCGGCCAGCCGCATCTCGTGCAATCGCTGGCCGGGCGCGAAGTCCCCGCGGATGATCTGCTCCACCAGCTTTTCCGCCAGCTGCTCCGGCAGCGTCTTGATGGCGCTGGTGCGCGCTCCGAACAAATTGAAGAAAGCGCCGGCGATATCGGTCCGTATTCCGAACCTCCCGCCGGCCGCATCCGAACTTCCGAGTTTTCTGCTTCCCACTGGCTCTAGCCTTTCACTAAGCGTGCCTGCGCGCGCACCGCGCGCGATGTGGTGGGATAGACAGAAATGCCGAACTTCATCAACTTAATCCGCTGCTCGCGGACGAAGTCATCCTGGTACTTGTCGCCGGAACTCCGCAGGGCCAGCGACATCGGCGCGCCGTCGGGCCGCGCGCGTGCGATCGACGCGCAGATCGCCTCCAGCGCCTTCAGGCCCTCGATATCATTCTCGATGAAATCGAGGACCCATCCCATTTCGACAAAGACGACGATGCGGTCGATATTCCCGTCGACCTTGAGCCGGTTGATAATCTCCTCGAAGATGTACCGATCGCCATCGCGCAGGCCCCACACCGGAATGTCGATGGGGTTGGCGACGCTCGTGCCGGGGATGCCGAAGCGGCGCAGACCTTCGGCCGTCGCCTTCTGCAGCCGCGGAATCCTGAGACCAACCTGCGCGGCAACGTCGGACGAGGTCACGCTGACGCCGCCGCCCGAACCGAACACCGCGAGGCGATTTCCCTCGCTGCGGCCATGGACCGATAGGCCCAGCAGCGTATCCATCAGGTCATCCATGCTCCCAACCTGGATGACGCCGGATTGCCTCACGCCGGCATCCCAGAGCACGCGGTCGGTGGCGAGCGCTGCGGTATGACTTGAAGCGGCAACCTGTCCCTGTTCGGTCATGCCGCCACGCAGAATGACAACGGGTTTGGTCATGCTGCGCGCTGCCCGGAAGAACAGCCCGGGATCGCGCATCGATTCGATATAGAATGCGACGATCGTCGTGTTGGGATCGGATTCCGCGAACAACAATAGGTCGAGCATGTCGAGGTCGGCGCAGTTGCCGCACGACAGCGCGCGGGCAACCGGCAGGCCCCAGACCTGAGCACGGCGCACGACGTCCCCGGCATAGGTGCCGCTCTGCGAATAGAAGGTGATGCCGCCCGGCTCGGTCGGATTATAACGCGGCGCGCCGATGGCCATGCGCGTGCTGGACGAGAACGTGCCGATGCAGTTCGGACCGATCATCCGCATCGTTCCCGCGGCGAGCTGATCGCGCATCTGCTGCTCGAGGTCGGAACTGTCGCTGGAGTATTCGGAGAAGCCGGCGGTGAGCACCTGCGCAACTTTCACGCCCTTGTCGCGGCACTGCGCCAGCACATCGGGAACCAGTTTGTTGCCGACGGCAATGTAGGCACGATCCACTTCGCCCGGGATTGCGGCGACGGATGGATAGGCCTTCAACCCGTAGATTTCCGGCGCGGTCGGATGCACCGGATAGATCTTGCCGGTGAATCCGAAATCCACCAGCGTCTGGATCAACTGAAAGCCCAGCTTGTCCTTCGATGTCGAGGCGCCGACGAAGGCGATCGCCTTGGGATCGAAGATCGCGTCGAGACCGCCGAGCCGGCTGCGACGACGCGCCAGCGAGTCAGCGATGTCCCTCCCGGACCGTGGCGTTGGCGATGTCGCCCGCGAGGCGTCGCGGGCGACGGCATCGACCGCCACGGCCGCGCCTCCGCTGACGATGACGGGATTGATATCGAGTTCATCGATCGCCTCCCGCATCATCAGCCCCTCGGGACCGCCGACCGCCATCAGATAGCGCGCGAGAACGTCGCGGCATGCCGCATTATCTGTGAACCGCGCCGGGAATGCCGCGTCGACCAAGGCCAGCGCCAGATCCTCGTCCAGCGGCGCCAGCGCCGCCTTCGGCTTGCTTCGCTGCTCGACGCCGGAGCCGCCAGGCCCGATCAAGACGACCACGCCGTAATCGCGATCAAGCTGAGCGCCAATGAAGACCTCGAGTCCCGGCGGGACCATCTCTTCGATCAGGACACCGTCGATCGCCGCTTTCGGATGAGACCGACGGCAGGCCTCAGTGATGGACCGATAAGCATCTGCAGCCTGCTCGGCCGTGACCGACAGGCGCACGCCGCCCGCATCGACCTTGTGAACAATATCGGAGGACACGACCTTCAACGCGCAAGGCTTGCCCAGTCGTTGCACGGCCTCGGCGGCCATGGCGGCGGATGTCGCCAGAACCGGATGAGTGGTGGCGATGCCATAGCGCGCCAGAAGCTCTTTGGATTCGATTTCGGTCTTCATGCTTGAAACCTTTCATTCTTCTTATTGGAAGCGAGGCGGCCGCTTCTCGAGAAAAGCCGTCATTCCTTCGTCGGCATCGGGGCCGCCCTGCAGCCGCGACCCTTCCTCGGTCTCAAAACGGCGCGCCGCATCCGAACCATCGCGCGCATAAGTGACGAGCCCCCGCTTGATCGACGACACGACATCAAACGAATTGGCGGCAATGAGACGGGCCGTTTCCAACGCCGCGTCCAGCACGCGCCCGGACTCCGAGATTCGGTTGACAAAGCCATATCGTGCGGCTTCGGCTGCACCGACACGGCGCGCGGTCGCCAGCATGTCGTAGGCCATGCCGAGCGGCATCAGCGACGGCAGCCAGCTCAGTTGGCCGCCAATCGGCAGGAGACCGATACGCGCGCCGGGAGCGCAGAAGTCAGCATGCGGCTCGCATATCCGCATGTCGCAGGACAGCGCGAGAATGAAACCGCCGGCATGGGCGGCCCCGTTCACGGCGGCGATGGTGGGCGTCGTCATCAAGCGCGGCTTGAAGAAGGGCGTGTTGAGTTTCTCGTCCGCGGCATGCTCGCGATCGGTCAGAAGCGCATTCAGGTCATGGCCGCTGGAAAAGGCGCGGTCTCCCGCCCCCGTCAGAATCACGCAACGGACCGCGCGATCCGCCTCTGCGGCGTCGAGCAACTCACCGAGCCGCAGCGTCATGGCGTGGGTGAACGCGTTGCGCTTGGCTTCGTTGTCGATCGTCAGGATCAGAATATTGCCGTCCCGGCGGCTTTGAATGTCCGCCACGACCTACTCCACCGTCAACATGTTCGCGAGACGGTTCGGATCGGCGACGACTTCCTCACGCTCGAAGAGCCTGATGATCTGACCGTTCTCCATCACATAGAACCGGTCGCCGACCGCAAGCGCCAGCGGCAGGCTCTGCTCGACGAGAATGATGCCGATGCCTCGCTTGCGCGCGGCATCGATGGACTGCCGGATGGCATCGACATAGCTGGGCGCAAGCCCTTCCGTCGGCTCATCCAGCATCATGTAATGCGGATTGGCCAGCATCGCGCGCGCGACCACCAGCATCTGCTGCTCGCCGCCGCTCAGGGTGCCCGCCTTCTGGTCCAGCCGCTCGCCGAGGCGCGGAAATATCTCGATCGCATCGCTCAGCTTGAAGTCGCCACCCTGCGTGGATTTTCGCTGAGCGACGCGAAGATTTTCCTCCACGGTGAGGCCGGCGAACACCTTGCGATCCTCGGGCACCAGCGTGACGCCCATTTTCGATCGCCGATAGGTCGGCCCGCGCAATTCCTGACCGTTCAGGACGATCTTGCCCTCGGTGCGGTCCACCAGTCCCATCGTGGCGCGCAAGGTGGTGGTCTTGCCCATCCCGTTAAGGCCGAGCAGGCAGGCCACCGAGCCTTTGTCGACCTGGAAGCTGACGCCGTGAAGAATCTGGCTCGCTCCGTAGAAGGCGCAAAGATTGTCGTAGATCAACGCGCCCGTCATGTCGCGAAGCTCCCGTGGAGATAGGCTTTTCGAACCGCCTCGTTGTCGCGAATTTCGGCCGGCGGCGCATCGGCGATCACTTGCCCGTGCTGCATCACGGTGATGCGATCCGACAGCCGCATGACCATGCTGACATCGTGCTCGACCACCACGATGGTGACGCCGAGCGCGCTGCGCAGCGATGTGATGAGCGACGCGACGGTTTCACGGTCGCCGCGCGACATGCCTGCGAGCGGCTCGTCCATGAGAATCAGCTTCGGCTTCAGCGCGAGGCCGATCGCAATATCGAGCGCGCGCTGATAACCATGAGCGAGGGCGCCGGCCTTGCTGTTCTCGTATCCGCGCAAGCGCACCCGGCCGAGGATCTCCATCGCTTCGGCGGCGATCGCCTCTTCGGTTTTGATCGACTGCCAGACCGAGCGGCTGAGGCCTTCGCGTGAACGGATCGCGAGGACGATATTCTCCAGCACCGAGAGATTGCGAAACACGCTGGTGCGCTGGAACGTGCGCGCGAGGCCGATCCTGGCCAGGCGTTCCGGCGGCCACCCGGTGATGTCGACGCCATCGAATATCACCGTCCCCGCGGCCGGCGTGATCGCGCCGGTGATCAGATTGAATAGCGTGGTCTTGCCGGCGCCGTTCGGACCGATAATCGAATGGATGGAAGCGGGCACGATCCGCAGATCGACGCCATTGACGGCCTTCAGACCACCGAAGTGCTTGGTGATGTTGGTGGCTTCGAGAATCATGCCGACGCTCCCCGCCGCGCAGCCGCGATCCGCGCCCAGAGACTGGCCCCCGCGCCGAACAATCCGCCCGGCGCCACGATGACGATCAACACAAAGAAGCCGCCGAAATAGATCAGCCAGGAGTTGGTGACACTGCTGACGTAGTGCTCGGTGACGGTGAAAACCGCGGCACCGATCACAGGCCCGATGATCGTGCCGACGCCTCCGAGGACGACATACATCAACACCTTGCCGGACTCGAACCAGTTGAGCAGGTCAGGCGAAGCCGCACCGTTGAACAGCGCGAACAAACCGCCGGCGAGCGCCGCAAGGCTTGCCGATACCACGTAGGACAACAGCTTGAGAGCGCCGGTATTTAGTCCGATGAAACGGGCGCGTTCCGTGTTTTCGCGGATCGCCAGCCAGGCCTTGCCGAGAGGCGAGCGCCGGATATGGAACGCAGCCGCGAGCGATGCCAGGAGAACGCCATAGAGCAGCCAGTACCACACCGCGGGTTTGGCAATCTGGAAGCCGAGCGCCGTAGGCACAGGGATGCCCTGCAGGCCGTCCTCGCCGCCGGTGATTCCGGACATGACGAACACCAGCGCAAACAGGATCTGCCCCAGAGCGAGCGTCAGGATGGCGAATGTTTTGCCGATCTGCCGGACCAGCACGAAACCGACGATCGCCGACAGCGCAATGGTGACGAGGACCGTGAGCGGCAGCAGCACCAGCATCTCCGGTGTCAGCATCTTCGCCGCAAGGCCTGTGAGATAGGCGCCGAAGCCATACCAGGCGGCATGGCCAAAGGAGAGGAGACCGGTGCTTCCCATCAGCAGATCAAGGCTCAGCGCCACGATCGCTGCGATTACAGCCTGGGACGCGAGGATGAGAACAAAGGGCATGTTTCCCGTCCAAAGCGGCACGCTCGCGCCAAGCGCGGCCGCGATGAGCAAAGCCAGCCCCTTCATGCGCTGATCCGCCGTGGCGCGTATCGGCATCGTGGCAGTTTGGTCGCTCATTCCGTCCGCCCCTCTCCGAAGAATCCGCGCGGCCAGTTGATCAGCATCGCCATGACGAGGACGAAGAGGAGCATCAGCGCAAGCTGCCCTCCGAAGTAACCTTCTCCGAACACGGTGATGAGGCCCACGACATAGGCTGCGACGATCGCGCCGCGCAGACTGCCAAGGCCGCCGAGAATCACTGTCATGAATGCCAGGATCAGAATTTTGTCGCCAACCGACGCGTAGGCCGTAAAGATCGGCGCGCCGACGACGCCGGAGATCGCTGCCAGCGCCGCACTCACGCCGACCACCGAATGCATCAGATTCTCGCGATCGATGCCGAGGCAGGCTCCCATCTCGGGATCATCGTTGGCGGCGCGAACCCGCAATCCCCAGTCGGAGTTTTTAAGAAACAGCAGCAGCGCCACCGTGAGGGCGATGGCCAGCGCCGACAGGAACACGCGATACATCGGAAGCTTGATGGCGCCGAGCGAAACGACGCCTTGCAGGCTCGACGGAATCGCCAGAATCTGCACGTTGCGGCCGCCGAGTTCGTACAGGACACCGGTGATCAAAAGCGCAAGACCGAAGGTGAGCAGCAGGCTATCGACCATCGGCCGATCGCGAATGCGCGCGAACACCGCCCAGTCCAGCAGAACGCCGAGCAGGCCGACGCCGAGCGGCGCAACGATCAGCGCAGCCCAGAACGGCAATCCGGAATTGGCGACCCAGATGCCGGCCATCGCCCCGAGGCTGAAGAAAGCCCCGTGCGCAAAATTCACAATCCGTCCGACGCCGTAGATCAGGGTCAGGCCGAGGCTGAACAGCAGCAGCACCGAGCCCATGACCAATCCGTTGAGCGCTAACGATGCCGCAAGCATGCGGACCCCCAGCCTTGTTTGTTTCTCCCTGGGCTGAGACTATGACACTTTGTCAGATTGTCAACAATATTACGATTTGCGGTCCGACCGCTCGCGCTTTTCTTTTCGAGAGGGCGCTGGACGACGCGTAGCGCGAAGGCTGTCAATCGGCTCGCAAATTTGACCCCGTATCGGCGTCCAATTTTGACCCCTTCGCGCGGCGTGATTTGAGGGTAGCGCTCGACTCGTCGGAGCTGGCCGGGATTGGGGAGACGAGACGA
>Ga0182742_1000556_pt1 | contig 57262 bp, 51 predicted proteins | sample eDN5th37CBELigMG_FD_128880 | JGI IMG/M metagenome (GOLD analysis project Ga0182742, IMG submission 128880) | Enriched Miracle-Growth compost microbial communities from Emeryville, California, USA - eDNA 5th pass 37_C BE-Lig MG (version 2)... ...
CCATGACCATTAAGGCAAGCGTGTCCGATTCTTACAATCCCTTTGAGTGTGGCCGCTCTACATTGGCCCCATGAAAATCCTCATCACCGGTGCGACCGGAAAAGTCGGCAGCAGGCTCGCCAAACGCCTTGCGGACCAGGGCCATTACGTTAGAGCTCTGGTGCGCGATTCTTTGCGAGCCACTGCTGCGCTGGGCGATCATATCGAGCTCGTGGAGGGCGACCTTCTGAACTCCGATTCCCTTGCTCACGCTGCCCAGGGCATCGCCGCGGTGGTGCACTGTGCTGCTTTCTTCCGGGGCGCGACGCCGGAGCAGGCACATGCCGTCAATGAGCGCGGAACGCAACATCTCGCCAACGCCTCGCGCGACGCAAATGTCGAGCGTTTTATTTTCCTGAGCACCGGACTGACCTACGGGCCCAATGGCGGCCGCCTCGCCAATGAGGACGATGCTTGCAATCCAGTCGATGCATATCCTTTGAGCAAGCTTGCGGCGGAGAAAATGCTTCTGGGAATGGAAGGTGTCGACGTGCGCATCCTTCGGTTGCCATTCGTTTACGGCGATGGCGATCCGCATATCGAAGAAGTCATCCCCTTCATGCGCGGCTTTCCTCCCCGCCAACGCATGTCGGTTTGCCACCATGTGGACGTAGCGCAGGCAGTGTCGCGATTGCTCGCCGCGGCATCGCCACCCCATCGCATTTATAACGTGGTGGATGACGAGGCCCCCGAGTTCGCCACGTTGTTCGCAGCGGTCGGCGCGCCGCCACCCGATGGCACCAGCGCTGAACGAGCTTCGATTTTCAGCGCGCTACTCGATGGACGGCGCATCCGAGAAGATCTCGGGTTCAAACCGACCTTCCCCAGATTGGAGGACGCGATCAAGGCGAACGCCTTGAACCGAGCCTGGCCGGAGTAAAGACCAAGGTCGGCCGCATTCGCCCCTTAGGTACGAGCGCCTCTGTTCGATGTTTCAAATATTTCCGATGCCGGTCGTCGATGAAACGGCCATCGGTCGATAGCAAACATATCGGCAATATTTGGACAATGTTTCGAGCTTTAGCAATAATCCCGCCCGAATCTCAGCGGGCAGAGCCACGCTGTTTCTAACATTATGTGAGATGCGTGGCGGAGCTCGATCATCGCGACTCCTCGAGCCCCGCGGCCTCGAAATGTGTATGCTCTGCCTCTGCCGGATAATGGAAAGCGTCCGCGAAAGATGCCGCCTCCGTCGCGCGCACCTGAGTGGCGAACAATACAAACAAAGGAAGACGCATGAGCATCGTTGAAGAATGGGAGCTTCGCACCAGAGCCGTGATGAGGCGCAGCGTTCAGCTCAAAGCACTGGATTCGAGCGTGCTCCTCTACGCCACCAAGGGCACCGGCCCGGGCGACGCCAATGCGCTCGCGGTCTTCAACAACCTGAGCATCTGGAAGGCGGCCGTGCCGGCCGAGTATGCCCGGATCACTGCGCCGGCCGACGAGCTCAAGGCCGTGGTCAAGATCGCATACAAACGTCGCGCCATTCCGATTGCGGGCGTGATCGCCACCAACGTCGGCCCCGTGGGATATCGCCTCTACGCCCCGGGAGATTTGAACTACGATCAGGATGGCGATGCCATGCTGCCGCAGAACCAGCGGCTGCCGGCCTTGACGCCGGTTGAAATACGTCGCCTCAACGAGGCCGTGGCGCGCGTCCTGAATGCCGTCACGGCGGCACGCGACTTCATGATCGTCATAGCGGCCAAGAAGAACCTCGCCCCCCCACTGAGCCCAGCCGAAAACCTGTATGTCGACTACTTCGGCGCGTTCGACCAGGCCCGCGCCAAGAAGGTGCTGAGCAACTTCAATACGTTGCACAGGGCTGCCTCCGGCAATGGGCCCATCATCTTCGACCATCGCAACACCGACTTCGGCGAGGACTGCTTTGCCGCGTGCAAGCGTGGCAATGTGATCACCGACCTGAAGATATGGATGGGCCGAGACTTCTTCGCCGAAGGCAAATCTCAAGGAAAGCGGGGCAACGTCAACGACATGCAGCTGGTCTACAACCGCACGACCGACGCCACGGTCGGCACACTGGTGCACGAAATGTCTCACGGCACCTTCGCGGCGGTCGACGCGCCGCCTGTCCGCAAGGGCGGGCAGTGGAAGCTCGCCCCGGATGTCAACACCTGGGCCTCGCCAGACAACGATGTTCAGTCGAGCACACCCGAGCTCGACAAGCGCTTGGCGCTAAAGGAACCGCGTGCCGCGATCGTCAACGCCGACAACTACGGGCAGTTCGCGGTTGCAGCGGCTCTGCTGAGAGGCTGAAGCCTCCGCGGCGGCCAGCAGCCTCTTAGAAGAGACTCAGACGCCCCCGAGCGCATCGCCTTGGGGCGTCTTTGACTCGATCCGCTGCCCGCCGAAAAAATCCACCCTCTTTTTCCGCTCGCGCTCGCCATAAAAGCCGGCAATCAGTCGCAACGTATCAATCGTGGAACTGCGGGAGTCGGCTCCTGCTCCTTTCTGCAGGGATTCTGGCCGGTATTTCAGCTCAGGCCCTCTGCTCCGCTTCACCGCCGGGTGGAACATACGATGTCCCGGTTTGCAGCGACTGTGCGAATGTATGTAAAGAATCGAAGCAGCGGTACCGCACGCGTTTGTCGCACATGACGCCGCTTCTCGTCTGATAAATGTTTGATCTCACGCTCGATTGCATACAGCGCATCGATGCGCCGAACGATCTCGTGCGCGGCGGTGTTCTTCTTTTGCTCCGATCTCGGCAGCGCCTGCAGGGCTTCAAAAGAAGCGTCGCCGCGCGTGTGCGAAGCACCCGACGTGTGTCAGTTGCGACGAGGCTGCAAAGGCGTCGTACGCCGCGTAGCCATCGCTTTGGACGTAGCCGCACGCGCCCTCCAGCAACCGTGCTGCCACTTGCGCGCTTCGGCTCGGATCATGCTCGAACAAGATCAATCGCTGTCCGGGTGGGCCGGCGACTCTGACCCACATCCACTGTTGGGTGCCGTTGGCATCGCTCTTCAACCCCTGCACCGGCGTCTCATCGATCCGAATGTAGCCGGAGGCTCTCATCTGCTCATCCATCAGGTTTAGTAGCGGCACGACCGGCGCGTGCGCATTGATCGTGACCGCCGCCTGAGTGCCGCGAGGCATCGCCACCTCATGGCGGGTCAGCACCGTCTGCAGTCGATAGAACGGCAACCCATCCACGAACTTCGAGGTGATCAGATACGCCAGAAATCGGGAGGACACGTTGCTTCGAGGCAGAATCTGCGCCGGCACCGGCGCGATCTTTACGCCGATGGCAGTGGGCGCATGCATACTTCGGTCGCACGTAGCGGATGACCTGGATCTTCGCCGGGATGATGTCCAGATGCTCGGGGGTCTTTGCGCCGATCTCTTGGACGGCCGAGCCACAGCCGCAGATACGTTCGATCGCCGGCAACTCGTGCTGCACCTCGATGCGTGGCAGATGGGCGGGCAGCGCCTTGCGGCCGGGAGACTTTGCGGGAGCTTTATCGTCGCGCAATGGCGTGGCGATCAACGGTACGTCAACGCCGGCGGCCTCCAGGATCTCCACCGCGGCTTCGGCTTCGTTGAACAACCCTCGCTGGCCGGGCGCTTCGCCGAGCTTCTCCCGGCTCGCACCGTACTTCTCGACACGCATCAGGCGAAGCGCTTCTTCCAACAATCGGATGCGTTGTTCACGCTCCGACAGCAATGCCTGGAGCTGCGCGATCTGCGCTTGGGCGTCGGTGCTCGAGGATGGCTCCAGCATGCGTTCGAGTATCGCATGCCGGAGCGTTCAAAGAACTAAATCAGAAGGAAGAATCGAACTGAAAAACAAACAATCGATGATCGCTCAACCGCTAACTCACGCGGCGGACCTCGAGCTCACGATGTCCATGACTGAACACATCGAATCCATCCAGCAACGCGTTCAAGGTTCGCCCGTTCATCAACACCGTCTCGCCAGGCGCCGAGCGCGGCCAGACAAACTGCTGCTGCTCCAGCCGCTTGCTCCACAGGCATAGGCCATTGCGCTCCCAGTACAAGATCCGCACGCGATCGCGTCGCCGGGTCGTAAAGACATACAACGCCGGCTCGAACACGTTGTGACGCAGGCTTTGCTCGACCAGCAACGCCAGGCTCGCCGCCTGCTTGCGTCCGTCCACCGGCGCCACGCACAAATACACCGTGATCTCCGAACCCGGACGCATCATGGCTGCCGCTCCATGGCCGCAATCAGTTGCAGCAGCGGCTCCACCTGACGCAACTCGATCTCGGCGCGGCGCCCATTGCTTAACTGCAATCGAACGATATACGGCGCCATCGGCGCCTCCGTCACCGCTACGCGGGCAAACTGCAAGGGGACCGCTTCGAGGTGAGACGTAGCGCGCTTCACCTTTGGCATCCGCGCAGGCTCCCAGCGGCCTTCTTGGATCAGGACACCGCGCCAGTGATACAGCGCCCACAGCGCTACCCCATGTTCCTTCGCGTAGGCCGCCAATGATCCGCCCGTCGCCTTCCATCGGCGCAGGTGCTCCAGCCACTCGTTATCCGCTGAGCCCGCACTTCTTGCTTCGACATGTCGCTCTCCGTTGGTTGAGAAAACGACACACCCAGCAGATCCGGGCTCAGGTGGGGCAGGCTGCGGAAGATCGATCGCTTTCCACTCAGTTACTCTGTGGCACAATGACCCTGTACTCCCCTGAGCACGACCAATGGCGAAGATTCGAGAGCACCTGACCCGCCCACCGATCACGGAGGCGCTAATTGACTTCCAAGCCAAGGCGAGTGCTGAGGATGGGCTTGAATCAGTGAAGGCGGTTGCGGAGGCCTTGAAAGGCAGATACGAGCCACAAGGTCCGATTTTTGAGCTGCAGACTCAGTGGGCAGTGTCTTCCGACAAGGGCCCTCAAACCAAGTCTGCGGCTCGAGAACTTGGCATAAGGTTGCAGTCCCAAAATGGGAAGTACGTACTTCAAGCCAGGACCAATGGCTTTACTTTGAGCAGATTGGAGCCGTATGAACGATGGGACGCCCTATTGGCGGAGGCCCAATCCCTGTGGAAATCGTATACCGAGATAATCCAGGTCGAAGTGGTGAGCAGGGTTGCCACCCGCTTCATCAACAATCTCAAATTGCCCATGAAGCCCGGCGAGGTCTTCGAGACCTATCTAACGAAACCACCAGAGGTACCTGATGAGCTCCCTCAAGGGGTACTGGGTTTTATGCAGCGCGTTGTGCTGCTAAAGGCGGAGCTTGATCTGAAGGCGAACGTTATTCAGTTGCTCCAAGAAGGAATCGCTCCACTGGATCATATCCCTGTCATCCTTGATATCGATGTTTACAAGCAAGTGGCGAAACCGGCAAACTCTTCAGATATATGGCTCTTGTTGGCAGAGCTTCGGAAATTCAAGAACGAAATTTTCTTTGCCAGCCTGACCGAGACAACCGTAGATCTATTCGAATGACCGCCATCACTGCCGACTTCTTTCGCAAGGGTCTCCTTCCCAGTAATTCTCCGGGGAGCAGCGCCGCATACGACGAAGTGCGAACGTCTCTCGAAGAAGCCAGGGCAAGAACGCTGAGTGTGGCCAGTGCACTTCAATCAGCAGCTGCGGCAACTTTGGCCAGAATCGAAGTGGAATGCGATTCTCCCGGGTGGGACGGATACGAAGCCAGGGCCATCACTAGCAACACGTGTAACCGGGCATTTAGCTTTATTGCCGCGCTTCCATCTTGGATGGAGCCTCCGGCTATTGTTCCTGAGTCAGACGGCCAAATTGCGATCGAGTGGGAGTTTGGTCCATCCGAGATTTTCTCAGTCAGCATTGGCGAACAGGGTCCAATTTATTTCGCCGGTATCTTTGGCAAGAACAAGGAGCGACACGGTGTGGAACCGTTTGAAGGCTCTATTCCAGAAGAAATCCTCGACTACATCAACAAACTCCTCCGAATCCCCGCAACCCGTCCAGCCGCATGAGCATCTAACAAGATTTATCTTTTCATCTGACCATTTCAATCCGAATACCGGGCGCGTGAGACCAGCAGCGGTCAGTCCGTATCTCGTTAAGGAAACCGGACGAGTCGAATGGTCGGTCTTTCGCACTACGGGCCTTACGTCCATGGATCTGTGGTCCATATGCACGCAGCACGTTGATCGCCCGGATCGGAAGGCCAAAGCTAGGGGAACATTTCCAGCCGCCACGCTGCTAGATTTGGAGCTACACTGTGACCCAGACGGAAAACCCCACACACATCACGTTAACGTTCTCGGCTGGCCAGATTCAAAAGATCGAATAAAGATCCTGCAGCAAAAAATCGCCGCTGCAATGAGCGAACATTTAGAAACCCGTCCAAAGGATTGAGCTAAGCGGGGTTCATGATGACCGGCTGGCATCGTTGACAGATATATGGCATGGCGGCCATCAAAGCAACGTTCACCTCAGTCGATTTCCAGTCGACGACCAATCGTCACCACCATCCCGACGACTGATCGCTTCCACCATCATCATCGCGGTTGTCACATCAAATATCTAACGTGACTCCACAGCCTCCAATGCCGCAATAACCGTTTGGATTCTTTTGGAGGTACTGCTGGTGATAATCCTCCGCATAATAGAACTCCGGAGCATCCAGGATCTCCGTCGTGATCTGGCCGTGGCCCGCCTTCGTCAATCGCTCCTGATACGCAGCTAAGCTCTTCTCCGCCGCTGCGCGTTGTTCGGCGTCGTACACATAGATGCCGGAGCGGTACTGTGTGCCGACGTCGTTGCCCTGGCGCATGCCTTGAGTCGGGTCGTGAGATTCCCAGAAGGTCTTCAGCAATGTTTCATAGCTGACCTTGCTCGGGTCGTAGACGACGCGGACGACTTCGTTGTGAGCGGTGTAGCCGGAGCACACCTCTTCATAGGTCGGATTCGGCGTGACGCCGGCGGCGTAGCCGACGGAGGTGCTGTAGACGCCGGGGATCTGCCAGAACTTGCGCTCGGCGCCCCAGAAACAGCCCAGGCCGAAGAGCGCCAGCTTGGTCTGCGCGGGGAACGGCGGGACGATGCGGTTGCCGTTCACGAAGTGCTTTTCGGGAACGCGCAGCGGGGTGGCGCGGCCAGGAAGGATGTCGGCCGCGTCCGGCAGGACGGCTTTCTTACGGAAGGAGTACATACGCACCTCGGGAAGGGGAATAGCGCTATGTTGCATGGGAACCGGGGAGCGGTATAGATGCGGTCAGAGGTAAGCGAAACAAGCGCCTGAACGCAAATTCGAAGCTCGGCCCACCCCATCGGGTGCGGGTAGAGGCGGCCGGATGAATCGATCCAGCCGCAGAGAGTGTTTATCGATTCGCGGACGCCGGAGCATTCGAAGCTCCGGACGGCAGGCGCGCGGCCATCTGCACTTCGACCAACCCGCGCTTGGCGAGCAGGCCATTCGTACCGACGGCCGTCCACGCTGGATACGGCGCTTCGATGTAGTCGGCAACGACTTCATAAAACGCATCCCAGTGCTGATCGCGTGTGCCGCTGAAGTGCGGGCTGTCCCAGACGTGAAAGCTGTTGACCATTACCACGTCTGCAAAGCTCGCACCGGCAGCTTCGAGATTTGCCTTGATTCGCTCGAAACCACGGCGTACCTGCACCTTGAAGGCAGCCACATCCGTCTCGTCGCTCTCACGCGGTCCCATGACCACGCCTGACAGGTAGAGCATGTTGTCGACGCGCCGGACTGCGGAGTAGCGATACTCGTCGTAACCCTGCTTCTCAGCAGCCGATGACAGAATCACCGCGCCGTTGGGCGCTGGGATCACGACAGGAAACTGGGCGTCGGCGGAATGGGCGGCACTGGCTACGAATAGACTCACCGCAACGGCAGCTCGGAACACGGAAGCTCTCCTGACGAATGTGGATATCTGGTCGAGATGTCGACGTGCAGATAGACCAGCATGGTAGGAGGTTCATTACCTCATTCGTCGCGGTCGGCTAACGTTTCGTCGCAGAGACAACGAAAGTCGCGCGAACGCGGGACTCGTCTTATTTCCGGGCGCCCAAAAGAAAAAAGCTCCAGCAGGAATCCCTGCTGGAGCTTTCAAGCTGTCGCGATCACGCCGCTGCTGCCCCCATGCCGCCCATGAAGGTCAGCGAATCCGCAGCACGACGGCACTCGCGAGGTGTCACACCGTGGAAGCGTCGGAGTGCGCGGAACAACGTCGAGCGGGAGTCGAAGCCGACCACCTTCACGATGTCTTCCACCGCCAGCTCGCTGCCGCGTAACAAACGCCCCGCCACCGTCGTGCGCTTACGCTGCAAGTACTCGTGCGGCGTCACATCGTGGATGTGCTTGAACAGCCGCAAGAAGTGATGGCGCGACAGGAACGCGGCGCGGGCCATGTCACCCAACATCAACGGTTTGTCGAAGTTGGAGTGAATGAAATCCGTTGCCAGCGACACCCGCCGCAGAATCTCGCGACGCGTGGCCGCCCGACGCACCGGCACGCCTCTCGCCCGCTGCAACACGTCCCGATGACGGGCCAGCATGCGCTCGAGCAGGAACGCAAACTGTTCTTCGAACCACAGCGGATCGTTCAATCCCATCTCGCAGTGGCGACGGATGAACAGCAGCACCGGAGTGACCCCCCGATCGTGCGTCTGCAGATGGGGAATGAAAGGCAGCGTTGCAGATGCCTGCACCTCACCCTCATCCAGCAGCCTGTCTTCGGGAGTCAGCATCGTGCCGAGCACTTCTTCCGGCATGCCACGGCGGAACAGCACCGTCAAAACGTTTACCGGCTCGGAGCCGCGGATACGCACCGAGGCGGGGCCGGATGGAATCGGCAACCAGGTATCGTCGTCGACTGCGATGCGCCGGTTGTCCAGCGTGACATCCTGCCGCCCGCCCCATGCGCTCAACAGCGCAAAGCGCTCACCATCCAGCGTGTAATCGGCAACCTGCGTGTGCAGGCTCACCACGGTATTTTCGGAGCTGGACTGTCGCGCCAACGCCGCACTCAGATCACCACTCACCATCTCATGGGTTCGACGGAGAATCATCCCGTTACCCCTCCCCGTTGCTTAGCAGTCAATGCCGGCCGCAACACCGGCCTCACTGGAACCGCGCCGTCGCCCTCGCGGGTACGACGCCGCTCCACCCTAAAAGCTGACACATTCTGGAAATCGGCCGAGTTGTCACCATTTCCGCGCCAATTCGCGCCGACTACAAGCGGTTTACGATGATCTGATTGCGGCATGCGGCGAAAGGTTGCAGTGGTCCCCTAACTTCAGTCAGGCAATGGATGAATTACGCAATGAATGAGACAGGGTCGCGCACGATCAGACGTCGACAAGCACGATGAGTTGATACACATCGATACCAAAAGTTGCAGGTACGCCACGAGGTTGGCCGGATCTGCACTGCTTTTGGCCGCTTCGGGACTAAGGACGAACGAAACTTCGGAAAGAAGACACCTTGCCGAAAAGAATTCCGATCTGTTTCGCGATGAGTGCGGCTGGTGAAGCCTGCCGCCGTGCGGGTAAAATCGCGTCCGCTTAGAATTTGTCCAAATCACCATCGGTCTGTCATGCCCATCGCTCACGAACACAACCTTGCGCGCCCCTTGCCGCGCGACTGCCAGTTCGGCATTCGCGTCAAATTGCGCTCTACCGATCCGTTCAAGAACCTGGTCGGCGGGGATTGGACGCGCGAACACTGGTATTCGACGCGCGAAGAGCGCGACCGCATGCTCAAGGAGATGAGCGGCCGTTACGTGTACTTCCGCCCGGGCGACCGCCCGACGCTGGAGTTCGAGAAGGTCGAGCGCTGACCGGCAGCGGCCGCGAAGGGACACAGTTTCGCTGGCCGCGGCTCGATTCGTTGACAGGTTCCAGGATCGAACCTGTCCCGAGCTTCAGAAGGTCCGGCCGAGGAACAAGTAGAACGCTTTTTCGTGTTCTTCCGCGTCGTAGCCCGTGGCGAGATAGACCGGGCCGAGCGGCGAATCGATGCCGAAGAACACGCTGAAATTCTTGCGCAGGTCCCCGAAGCCCGCGTCGCTGCTGTCCAGCCACGTATTGCCCGCCTCGAACGACAGACCCGCATACGCCGGAAAGTCGAGCACACCGGCGCCGCCCCGTCCGACGCGACGCTGATAGATGAGCCGGCCGATGCCATAGTGCGGCCCGGCCAGGTACCCCGGGGGCAGACCGGACAGGTTCAAAAAGCCGCCGAGGGAGTAGAAGTTCTCCGGCCGCGCGAACTCGGCGTCCGCAGTGGTGCCACCCTCCAGCCAGAAAATCAGGGTGTGCCGATCGAACGAGCGCGCCACCAGCCACGAGGTCTCGAATGCATTGAGGTTCTCTTCCGAACCGATGTTCTCGCGTTCGCCCCGCCATTGGAACTCGAACTGCTGGCCGTGGCGCGGGAAGAAAATGCTGTCGAGTCGATCGTACGAGAAGCGCGCGAAATAACCGCCGCGGTCGAATTCATCGACCGGTAGCGTCGGGTCGCCGATCAGCACCCGCGCCCGGCCGGTGCCTCGCCGCATGCCGAACCGGATCTCACCCCAGTTCGATATCTCACGCCCCACATCCAGGCCGCCTTGCAGAGTGCGCACTCGATACTCGGCGAGCAGGTCCTGCCGATCGCCGCCGAGCTGGAAGACGCTGCGCTCCTCGAAATCGATGCTCGGCGCAATGAAGTACCGGCTCGCCAGCGACAGCGGCTGATAGAACTCGGTGAACAGCTTGGGGTTGTCGCCGATCTGGATGTCGGTCAGCCATTCGGCGCCAAGAGGATTCAGCTCGGTCGCGATGAAGCGCATCGCCGCGTTGTAACGACTGGTGCCCTCGAAGTTGTCTTCCAGGTTGAGGCCGAAGCGCACGTAATTCGGCCCCCAGCTCTTGCGTCGCATGTCCAGCTCGAGCCCGGCGCGCCCGTTCTCTTCGATCAAGTTGTAATCGATGGACTCGAAGCGATCCAACGCATACAGCGAGGACAACTGGCGGCGCACGCGGTCCGAATCCATGGGCTTGCCGATCAGATTGCTCATGGTCGCTTTGACCAGCGGGTCGTATTCCATCGAGCGCGGATCGGCGCGGACGAACTCGACGGTCGGCAAGCTGGCGTCCCGCGGATTTCGAGCGGCCAGATAGCTCAAATAATCGTCGGCACTCAGTGCGAGTTTTTGCAACGACGCGGCCTGATCGCGCGCACCGGTTTCACCCGCCCCCAATGCTTGCGGGACGCGAGCGAAATCCGCCGAGGGAAATCGCCCGAGCGGCGGCTCGATGACAATGTCATTCGGCCCTAGCAAAGCCCGCTGATCGCGAGTCCGGCCGCGAATCAGAATCGCGAACGCCTGGTTGGTGATTTCGATAGGCGAGGTCAGATCTTCAGCGGCATACAGAGGGAAGCTCACATCGACCGCGATGAGTACGTCGACGCCCATCGCGCGAGCAATCTCAACGGGCAGGTTGTCCGTGAGCCCGCCATCCACCAGCAACTTGCCGTCGCGCTCGACCGGCGCAAACACACCGGGCGCAGACATGCTGGCGCGCATCGCCGTGACCAGATCGCCGGAGTCCAGAATCACGGACTCGCCCGTCTCCAGATCCGTCGCCACGGCACGAAATGGAATGGGCAAACGATCGAAGCTCTGAATCCCGGCCACGGGCAGCGATGCGCCTCGCAACACCTGTTCGAGCTTCTGACCTTGCACCAGGCCGCGCGGCAGGACGAAGCCTTTGTCGGTCACGCCGAGCGCATAGCGCACCAGGAATTCCCGATCGTCCTGCTTGCGTCGGAAACCCAGTTCTTCCCGAGGCGGGCGATCCTTGAACGCGTCTTCCCAATTCACCGAGCGCAGCAGCTTCTCGATATCGGCCACCGGCATGCCCGACGCATACAGACCGCCGACCACCGCGCCCATGCTGGTGCCGGCGATCGCATCGATGGGAATGCGCATCTCATCGAGTACTTTGAGCACACCGACGTGCGCCGCTCCTCGAGCTCCGCCGCCACTTAGCACCAGACCGACACGGGGTCGTGACTGCTCCGCGGCTGCCGCCAGTGCCGGCGATATCAAAGACGCGCCGAGGACCAGCGCGATGAACATCGCGACCAACGACGCAGGAAAGCGCCGCGCGCGGCATGCGAGATGGACCTTCATCGTCGAAATTATAGGGCAGAGCTTGTGACACCGAACCTTGCTCGCTAGGCTTTTTGCATGACCTCCCCCTGTCGCCAGTCGGCCACGCTTTTGCGGATCGGCCCCATCGTCGCGTTTGCTGTCTGCATCGGGGGTGGCAGCTTCCTCGGCGAGTCACTGGCCGCACCTCCGCATCGGCGGCTCAACGATGCCGAAGCGCAATGGCAGCACTACGGCGGCGATGCGGGTGGCACGCGTCACGTAGCGTCCCGGCAGATCACGCCGGAAAATGTCGACCAGCTGGAGATTGCGTGGACGTATCGCACCGGCGAGCTCGGCGTCGGCTTCCTGCGCGCCGAAAAGTTGTCGTTCGAAGCCACGCCCATCCTGGTCGGCGACACGCTGTACCTGAGCACGCCCACCGACATCGTGATCGCACTCGATGCCGTCACTGGGAAATTCCGCTGGCGGCACGATCCGAAGATTCCACGCCATCTTCAGTACGCCGAGGCCACGTCGCGCGGCGTTTCGTGGTGGAGCGATGAATCGGCCGACGCCAATGCACGCTGCTCGCAGCGTATTTTCGTCGGCACGCTGGATGCGAGGCTGATCGCACTGGATGCCCGCTACGGCGCTCCCTGTGCCGATTTCGGGAACAACGGCAGCGTCGATCTTGCCGCCGGCGCGAGACCGACTCAGCGCGGCGAATATCTGGTCACTTCGCCACCGGCCGTCTACCGCGACCTGATCATCACGGGCTCGGCGATCGGTGACAATCGAGGCGTCGAGTTGGAACGAGGCATCGTGCGCGCCTTCGATGCCCGCACCGGGGCGCAACGCTGGTCATGGGACCCGATTCCAGATTCGGCTGATGACGCCGCCAAACACGGTTGGACCGAGGACGCTGCCCGGCGCACCGGAGGAGCGAATGCCTGGTCGGTATTGTCGGTCGATGCAGGCCGCGGATTGATCTTCGTGCCGACCGGCGCGCCGAGCCCGGACTTCTATGGCGGCGAGCGCCCTGGCCAGAACAGCTATGCAAATTCGCTGGTCGCGTTACGCGCCCAGACCGGCGAGGTGGTCTGGCATCGCCAGCTCATTCACCACGACTTGTGGGATTACGATCTCGCCGCACAGCCGATGCTCATCGACTTCGAGCGCGAGGGCAAAGCAATTCCAGCGGTCGTGCAAGCTACCAAAACCGGCATGTTGTTCGTCTTCGACCGCGAAACCGGCGAGCCGGTGTTCGAAATCGTCGAGCGACCGGTGCCTGCCTCGAACGTGCCGGGTGAAGTCGCTTCGCCGACCCAGCCCTTCCCCGCGACTCCCGCGCTGGTCTCGCATGCGGCGATCACTCCACAGGATGCATGGGGCCTGACGGTGTTCGATCGCGGACGCTGTCGCGCGCTCATCAGCAAATATCGTTCGGAGGGCTTGTTCACCCCGCCGAGCCTGCAGGGAACCATTCTTTCCCCCAGCTTCGTCGGCGGCGTGAACTGGGGCAGTCTGGCGTTCGACCCCGAGCGGCAGCTGATCCTGGCGGCGGTGAATCACATTCCCATGGTCACGACGCTGGTTCCACGCGAGCAACTGAAACCAATGCGTGACTCCGGGAATTACCCAGACTCGGAGTTTGCGCAGCAGGCAGGCACACCCTACGGCATGCGGCGTGAAATGCTGGCCTCGCCCTTGGGCCTGCCATGCACCGCTCCGCCGTGGGGAACGCTGGCCGCGGTCGATCTGCGGCGCAATGCCATCCGCTGGCAGGTGGTGCTCGGTTCGACGCGCGATCGCACCCCGTGGTTCGTGCCGTCGCGGACCATCGGCATGCCGAACATGGGCGGGCCACTGACAACCGCCAGCGGACTGGTCTTTATCGGCGCGGCCACCGACAATTACCTGCGCGCCTTCGATGTACAGACGGGTCGCGAGCTGTGGAAGGGCCGTCTACCCGCGGGTGGCCAGGCCACCCCGATGAGCTACGAGGCGGGCGGGCGTCAGTTTGTAGTGATTGCCGCCGGCGGACATGGCGGGCTGAAAACCAAACAGGGCGATTTTCTGATCGCCTTTGCACTGCCGCCGACGCGCTGAAGATTTCAACGAACAGGTTCATATCATGCGTGCTTCGCGCTTCGGTTCCACTGCCCTGCTGAGCTGCTCGGTACTGCTGATCTCAACCGCTCAGGCGGCTGAGCGCAGCGGCCGGGTGGAGGAAGTCATCGTCACCGGCACGCGCGAGGCCGAGCAGCTGCGCGACTTCGCCGGCAGCATCTCGCTGGTGAAAAGCAACGACGTGACCGTCGTCGGCTCGACCCATCACAGCGAGATCATGAATCGCGCGCCCGGCGCGATGATCCAGCGCAACAGTGGCGAAGAAAGCCTGACGGCGATCCGCTCGCCGGTGCTCAGCGGTCCGGGCTCGTGCGGCACGTTCCTGTTTCTCGAAAACAGTGTGCCGATCCGTCCCACCGGCTTCTGCAACGTGAACGAGTTGTTCGAGGTCAACAGCGAGCAGGCCAGCTCGATCGAAGTGCTGCGCGGACCGGCGGGAGTGATCTACGGTTCCGGCGCAATGCACGGCGCGATCAACGTCATATCCGCTCAACCTGCCGAAATGCCCGCGCTCAGCCTCGGACTCGAAGGCGGCCCCGATGAGTACTATCGCGGCAAGCTGGGCTTGAGTCACACCAGCGATGCGACCGATATCGGCGGTGTCCTCGTCGCCTCGCACGATGGCGGCTGGCGCGACAACTCGGGCCTCGAAGAGCAGAAGTTGAATGTCGGGCTCACGCATCGGCGTGGCGACGCGCAGATGGGCCTGGATCTGTCCGCCACCAATCTGAATCAGGAGACCGCAGGCTTCATCCAGGGCTATAACTCCTACCGCAACGAGGCCATCGCGAAATCGAATGCCAACCCGGAAGCCTATCGCGACGCCTATGCCGTGAGGCTCGTGGGCCGTTACGAGCAGCCGTTGAGCGAGAACATGCAACTCGCCGTGCGTCCGTATGCTCGCTACTCGCGGATGGATTTCCTGCAACATTTCCTCATCGGCAAGCCGCTGGAACAGAACGGCCAGGAATCGGTTGGCGTGCTCACCGCGCTCGATTTCACCGCGTTCAATAACACCCGATTTCTGACAGGCGTGGATATCGAGTTCGCGCAAGGCTTTCTGAAAGAAACCCAGGCCGGGCCGGCAACGGACGGTGCGCCCGCCGCGAATGCCATTCGCCCGGCTGGCAAACACTACGACTATCGTGTGGACAGCCGCGTCGCTGCGCTCTATGGGCAGGTCGAGCAACCATTCGCCGAACGTTGGAAGGCGCTCGGTGGCGTGCGTTACGAGTATGTCGACTACGACTATGACAACCGCATGATCGATGGCAACTCCGCCGAGAACGGCGCGACCTGTCCGGGCGGCTGTTTGTACAATCGACCGGCGGATCGCAGCGACGAGTTCAGCAATGTAACTTCCAAGCTGGGGCTCACCTACGACATCACCGACGACCACACGCTGTACGCCACCGCCGCACGCGGCTATCGCGCGCCGGACACCAGCGAGCTGTATCGATTGCAGCGCCAGCAGGCGGCTGCGGATCTCGATCCGGAACGTCTCGACAGCATCGAGCTCGGCGCCCGCGGCTTCTTCGGCCCGCTCAGCTATTCCCTCGCGGCATTCACGATGGACAAGGACAACGTGATCTTTCGCGATTCGAACGGCTTCAATGTGAGCGACGGGCGCACCAAGCACAAAGGCGTCGAGTATGAATTCTCCGTCGTGCCGCTCGAGACATTGTCACTGACGCTCGCCGGCACCTACGCGAAACACACTTACGACTTCGATCGGGTGGTCGAGCAGGGCGAGACCATCGTGTCGGGCCGGGATATCGACACCGCGCCTCGGCATATCAACACTGCTCGCCTGAACTGGAGCTTCCTGCCCTCTGCCACTGCAGAATTGGAATGGATATCGGTGGGCAGATACTTCGTCGACGCCGCCAATGCCAACGAGTACCCGGGCCACGACCTGCTGAATCTTCGCGTCAGCTGGCAGGTCGCCGAAAACTGGCGCACCTTCCTTCGCCTGAACAACGTCACCGACCGCGATTACGCCGACCGCGCCGACTTTGCGTTCGGCAACTATCGTTATTTTCCGGGTCGCGACCGAACGCTGTTCGTCGAAGTTCGCTACGAGACGGAATAAAGATCGCCGGCTGATCTAGTCGAACAATCCCGTCAAATCGACTTTTACATCGCCAAGCGATTGCACGGGAACGGAGACGGGATTCGTGATGGTGACGACTTCCGTGAACTCACCGTGCCGTGGGCTGCGGAAGCAATGCAGTTCCTGCTTCCGCAAGTTCACGATCCAGAAATCAGAAACGTCATGGCGCGCGTACAAAGGCGCCTTGATCTCACGGTCGTAACGCCACGTACTGTCGCTGATCTCGAGCACCAGCAAGATATCCTCCGGTGTCGGATTCGATCGACGATAGAAATCCTTACGCGGGCGCAGCAACATGAGGTCCGGTTGAGGCGCGCTGTATTTGCCGAGAATCGAGGTAGTCCCCAGCGAAACGATGGCTACATCACCGACAGCTTTCATGAAGCGCTGATTCAGGAAATTGCCGGATCCGCCGTGCGCGCTTCCCATGGGCGGCATGTCAACGATCTCTCCATCGATCAATTCCACTCGCGCAGCCGGCGCGAGCAAGCCCACCTCAGCCATGCGGTAATACTCATCGACGGTGAGCCGATGCTTCGATACTCCGCTTTCTGTCATGGCGTTCATGGTTGGTCCTGACGGAGAAGGTACCGGCGGTGAGCCGCCGTTCGGAACTCATATTTCGGCGATGGCGGCCGAAATGCAAGTCGGTCGGCCGTCGGAATATGCCAGGGCGTACAAGAAAAAGGCCCGGTGTGAGCCGGGCCTGAGGATCGACAGCGCGAAGAAATCAGACAGTGCCGTTGACGATTTGATTGAAGGCGATCATGCCGTCCAGCGAGGCGCCGGTGCCGAGGGCATTGCCGAACAGGTCGTTGAAACTGCCCTGCTCGCCGTGCAGGGCCATGTAATTCAGGATGACCGTCTGCACCAGCAGGTTGACGTTGTTTGCAGCCGGGCTGCTGCTCGTCACCACGTCGCCGTTGGCGCTGTAGTAACCGATCTGCTGATGGCGGGCCGCGGCGGCCGTGCCTTCGCCGATCAGCGTGGGGCGGCCGTTCGGGTTGTACACGAGGAAGAACGAGGCCGCGGTCTGCTGGTTGTCGCCGGTCCATTGGCCCTTGCCACGGCCGCCGACGGAATCGTCGATCATGCCGTTCGAGGACAGTGAGCCGTCGCTGAACACATAGATCATCACGGGCTTGCGTTCCAGCGCGGCATATTCCAGACAGGCGCCGATGCAACGGCCGGCACGCAGATCGCGTGCCTCACCGGTGGCGCGCTCGCCAGTGTGATAGTCGAAGCCGCCCATGCTGATGGTGCCGGCGCCGGCGTTGCCGTCGATGACCAGCTTCATCACCGAAGCGGTCTTCTGGAACTCGCCGTCACCGCTGAAGTTGGCGCCGCCAAACAAAGCCTGCACGCGCGTATCCAGCGAAGGATTCAGCGACGCCGGATTGCTGAACGTTTCCACCGTATCCGCGGTCTTGAGGTACGCGCACTGGAATTGTTTCTTGACTGCGGCGTCACCACCGTCGCCGTCGGGACCGACACCCGCGCCGAGGCGGGTATCGACGAGCGCGAGCTTGCGGCCGGTGATCTTGTACATCGTCTCGAGCGTCTGCACCGTATCGCTGACGCTCAGAATGCTCGCCACCTCACCGGTGTCGACCAGGCCGGTCACGTCGCTGACGCGATCGATCTTGGTCGGACGGTTGGCGGGATCGATCATCGCCGCGGGCGCCATGGAGTTGCCGCCCGACTCGGAATTCTGCGAGCCGATCAACGTGAGCAATTCTCCCTTCGCGCCTTGGCCCAACGGCCCCGCTTTGGCGATGCCATACATCGGGTTGTGAGGGTTGTTGCTGGTGTCATTCTCGGAGCGCGCAGCGATCACCGCGCCGTTCACCATGGCGCGCGTGGCGGGCGTCGTTTTCTCCAGCATGCCGCGTAGAAACGCGCTGTCGGAATGGAACGCCAGGCCGAACTCCGTGTTCACAAAGTTGGTGGTGGAATTGTTCGGCAGCATGTTGCCCGGCAAGCCCTGCTTGGCATAACCCTGGGTGCTCAGAAAATCCATCTGGCCGCCCTGCTGTCCCACCAGCACGTTCGAGCCTGCGATGTTCGCACCGCCGGCGAGATCGAAACAGATGAAAGGAATCTTGCCGTTGCCACCGAAGAGACCGCATCGCTCACGATCGATGGTCTCCAGATCGCCGGTCAGCGCCGAGGCGCGCCGAGGCGTCAACATGCTCATCGCGGCCGGCACTACCACGGTCGCGGCTCCGGTCGTGAAGCCCTGCGCCAGGAAATCGCGGCGGGTCACCGGCCGCTTGTGCGACTCGTGCTTCAGCGGCTCGTTCAGACCGAGGGCTCGCTTGCGCTTCGATTTGATGATCAACATACGGGTAGCCTCTTACTGAATCAGCGTGGCGGCGTTGCCGAGCGCGGCACCACAAGCGGCCTTGATCACTTCCAGGGTGCGGTTGACGCCGGTTCGCGGGTTGACCGTGGCGCAGGCCAGGTTCTTGTTCGGATAGCGGTCATCCAGCGGGTGCGTCGGATTGCACAGCGATTCGATGAGATCGCCCATGTCCGTCGCGAACTCCGCGGCGTCCGGCTGCGAGATGGTGTTGCGGATCATCTTGTCCCGCAGCTGATCGATCACTGCCTGGCCGTTGGCATTGACTGCGCTGTAGTCCGGCTGTGTGAGCGGCGCGCTGTAGTCGATGCCCGAGAAGAACGCATTGCGCAGGCTCGGCGTATCCATCATCACGTTGCAGTACTGCAGAGCCAGCTGCGCCAGCGAAGTCTGGTGCGAGGACAGATAACCCTTGATGTCGTTCACCGCCGGCAGCGACTGACGCACGCTGGCGTAAGTGGCCTTCACCTTCGGATCGTTCTGCGACACGCCCGTCAGCGTCGACATGGTCGCATTGATGGCGTCGAACAGCTTCACGCCGATGTCCGAGCTCGGCTCGGCCAGTACCGGCGTCGGCGGGATACCCGCGGTGTATTGAGTGCATTCGTCCCTGACCGAGCCGAGTGCATCGAAGCACAGGAAGAACTGATCCGATTCGGGTCCCTGCTCCACCGGAATGATGGTGCCCACCGAGGAGAGCAGCTGACCGGTCGCCGCCGAGTACATCTCGTTGCTGATATTGATGTCGAGCAGGCGGTACGCCTGGCCCACCGGCGACTCGGCGCCGTTCACGCCGATGCGCATACCCTTCAGACGAATGCTGCCCGGCATGGCGTCCGGATCGAGGCTCAAGAACCTCGGACTGGTGAACAGATAACCGAACGAGTCGTACTGCGTGGCCTCGAACACGATGTAGGCCCGCGGCACGTCGATGAGGTGCGAGACGCCGAACAGCAGGAAGAATTTCTGGCCGACACCGGCCTCGAAGTTCTGCTGGATCTGTTGCAGGGTCAGGGCACGGTTGAAGACCGCCACCAGTCGCACCACGCCTTGCCACTGACGATTGCCGCTGGCTTCGTTGCCGAGGAACAGGGCGAAGCTGTTGTCCCACGCTTCGAGCGTGCCGCCGCCCGAGCCGTCGATATCGCCGGTGAACCGGCCGTTCACGTAGATGCGACGGCCGTTCACTGGATCGAATGTCACAACCACGTGCTGCAACGATGCCTGCAGAACTTCCTCATCCGGATCGGTCGACAGCCTCGGCGCGCCATCGGCGTTGGTCGCCGAGCTGCGGCCCGCGAACTCGTAGTTGTACATCTGCTGACCGAGCGTGAAGTTGCGCGCCGTGTTGCTGCCGGAGTAACTCACGATGCGAGCGTCTTCCTGCGTCACGTTGCCCGGCACCACCCATGCTTCGATGGAGTACTCGCCGGTTGCAGTGATCTTGTCGTAGAACTTGCGGCTCGGCGCGCCGAACGTCTTGGCGCGACCGTTGCGAATGTTGATGCCGTAACCGCCGACCCAATCGACGCCTGGTATCGACAGTTCCAGGTCGGCCGCCGGCGCCACACCGCTGGTGTCGTAGGCGATGTTGCCGCTGCCGGTCTTGAACTCGTATAGAGCGACGATGTTGTTTTCATAGCGCGCACCGCCGCTTGCGATCGTGCCGTCATAGAGCGTCAGCGCCTTGCTGAGCATGCCCGGCGGGGTGGGATCGGTAGGAATCAGATTGGCCATCGCCTGGATGCGCGCCAGCAGCGTGGTCGCGTCGTTTTCGCAGCTGCTGGTCCAGCAGTTGTGACTTTCATCGGCCAGGCGAACCACGAAACGAGACTGCCTCGGATCGTTGAGATTGATCTTCGACTGCGAGGCTCGATACGCCTCTGCATAGGCGTCGGAGGTCAGGATGTTCGGGTCGTTCCGGTCACCGGCGGCGAAGTACGGGGACTGCGCCGTGGCCGAGTTGGGCTGATGGCAGTTCGAGCAATGCTGATCGAGCAGGTCATAAACCTGCTTGAACGACGCCGGCGGCAGCTCCGGGAAGCGCTTGCTCGCGCCCGGTTCGACCGGGGTGGGCTCGATCAGCTGGATCTGCTTGACGCTGGTGTCGTCGGCGCCGAGCCAGTTGCTGATCCAGGTGGTCAGATCGGCCGCGCACGCACCGGGGTCGCCGCGCCAGCAGTTGTGGCCACCGGCCACCTTGGTGACGATCTGCGACAGCCCTGGGTTGTCGCGGTTGACGAGGCCGATGGCTTGCTGGAACGCCTGATTCACATCGTCGGAGCGAGCGAACGTAGGAGCCTGACCGTTGGCGTTGTGGCACCCGCCACAACGATCGGTACCGCGGATGTTGGTCCAGAACGCGTTCTGGAACGCCAGGATCTCGCTGTTGGCCGCAGGCGCGCCGTTGTAGTTCGCGTTGGGCACGGTTGATCCGGGCGGGATCGGGTTGGGCGTGGTGCTCGAACCGCCGCTGCAGCCGGCCAGCGTCAATGTGCCGAGCGCGGCTACCGCTGCAAAGCGAGCCAGCCTCGCAGCCAGGCCGATACGATGAGCGCGCATTTGTTTCTTGATGCTCTTGATGCTCATGGGATTACCGCGCCTCACTGGCCAGCGCATTGCGCAGCCACCTGCGCAAACACCGTGCGCATGCTGCCGCTGTTCTGGAAGTTGACACCAATGCTCTTGACCGCGTTGTACTCGGCCGTAGTGGACGGCGAACGGAAACAAACCTTGCGAAACGCCTTCTCCGCCTGGCACTGCGCGAACGCACCGCTGTAGGCCAGCTCCTGGCCCAGACTCTTGGCGCCATTGCCGCTGCCGGAGCCGGCGGCCCAGCCCAGCACGCCAGCGTCGTTACGGCCGGGCTGACGCATGCGGTTCTCCCACGCGTCGTTGGGCGTCACGTAGCCCTGCTTGAAGTTGTCGGCATTGATCAGGTACTTCGGCTGCACCTGACCCTGCGTGTACACCAGCCGGCCGACGGTTTCGTCGAAGTCGTAGTAAGCGAAGGCCTGCGCCATCGAGTCCATGACCGAGTGGCAGCCGATGCAGTTGTTGTTGAAGACGCTGCTGTCGCCGCCCGGGCTGCGCGTCACGTCCTGACGAATACGATCGGGTGGCAGCGACGTGTCCTGCACCTGCTCCAGGTCGCGGCACAAGTGATTCAGCAAGGTGAAGCGGAACATCGCGCGATTCGTACCGTCGATGAAGAACGCTTCGGCGCCCGCGCGCGATGTGATGACGCCCGCAGTCGCGTCCGAGGGCAGACCGTTCAGCGAAGACTGCGTGGTGCGAGTCAGGGTGCGCAGATCGACGTTGTTGCTCTCGAGCGCCTCGTAGTGCGCATTGCTGGTCGGCGAGTACGCCGGGATGCCCGAGCCGCTGCCGATGTACACCACGTCGGCGAACAGCAACTGGCGGAAGTCCGCATCCTCCCGGACCAGGCCGATGACGGTCGCGGAGTAGTCGTTCAGCGGTGCAAAGATCGATTGATCGCGATTGGTCCAGGGCGTCGCGAAGTTCTTCAGTGTGACGGTATAGAAGTTCTTCGAGGTGTCGCGCTGTGGATCGATGATGTATGCCGCGGTGGTCTCGAGCTCGGCGATCGAGCCCGAACCGACCATCCCTTCGAGGGTGTTGAGCACCGCAGTCGTAGGAGGCGTGCCGGTCAGCCGCTCGTACATGCGAAGGGCTTGCGCGCGCCCGGCCGGTGTCGCCGCCGCTTGTTGCCCCGACGCTAAAGCAATCAAAGCCGCGCTCAGCGCAGCTGCTTTCGCGAGCGGCGAGGTCCCGTTCGTTCGTTTCGTGTTGCTCATGCAGCTCGTTCCCAGCGCCGGACGATCCGCTCTCGGCAGACTCCGGCAAACTCTTAAGGGTCACCCGCGGTATCGATACAAAGTCGGTTGTACCCCGACATTAACGCCGACTATACGGGCGCGTTTTCAGGCGGTTAACTGTCTCAATCGCCATACGTCGCGCACGGGAGACAGTGTCGAGCGCTTCGCGCGCGCGTGTAGTCTCGCCGCCACGATGCGCATTCGGCCGGGTCGACGCCATTGATATCGACGGAATCGCGGCTGGAATGTGAGGCGCTTCACGCAATGCCCCGAAGCCCTGCCGGTCGGGCCGCGGATTCAGGGAATATCGCGTCCGCTTGTGACTCGCTTAACGGATCGCGAAATATGTCGCGTCGAAGATGTGCCCCGACGAAAACGAAGCGCCCTCTCGCATCGAATCCCTGGCGAAGAACCGACGAAAATATCTGGCGGACACCTGGCAGACCATGTTGTTTATCGATGCGAGAACCTGCGGAGTAACGCTTCAATGAGTCATCAGGCGCAGCAAGACGCGTCGTATCGGACGAGCGTGCGCAAAGGCGGCGCAGTGCTCCTCATGAGCGCCATTGCGTTCCTGCTCGGCGGCTGCGACAGCGGCAGCGGCGGCACCGATGTGACCATCGGCAGTGGCCAGAACATGGACCCGGTGACGCTGGATTTTCCGGTGTTCTACGTCAAGCGCCCGGTCCCCGACCCGGAGGACGACGAACTGGCGAACGCCGATGCGCGCGAGCTGCTGCGCTTCGAGATCGGCGCCGATCTGTACATGCGCGATCGCGCTTCCACGTCCGCCCCCGAGGTGAACCTGACTGCTGGGGAGACCCAGGGGCTCGGCGACATCCGCGACGTGAGCGTCAACTACGACGGCAGCAAGGTTCTGTTCTCCATGCGCGCGCGTTTCATCGAGAACGCGGACGAGGAAGATCAGCCGACCTGGAACATCTGGGAATACGACGTGGCGAGCCGGCAGCTTCGCCGCATCATCACCTCCGACATCGTCGAGGAGAGCGGCCACGACATCATGGCGCAGTACCTGCCGGACGGGCGCATCGTGTTCAGCTCGACGCGCCAGCAGACTTCACGCGCCATTCTGCTCGATGAGAACAAGCCGCAGTTCGCCGCCCAGGACGAGAACGACAACGAGCCGGCGTTCGTGCTGCACGTGATGAATGCCGACGGCACGAACATCCGTCAGCTCTCGTTCAACCAGAGCCACGACCTGGCTCCCGAGGTGCTGCCCAACGGCCGCATCGTGTTCACGCGCTGGGAGCATCACATCGATGACAACCAGTTCGATCTGTATTCCATCAACCCGGACGGCTCGGATCTGCAGCTGCTGTATGGCGCGAACAGCCATCAGACCGGCACCCCCAATCCGCCGCCGGCCGCCACGCTGAGCACCATTCAGTTCCTGAATCCGAAGCCGCTGCAGGACGGCCGCACGCTGACGCTGGCTCGTCCCTTCCGCGGCACCGGCGAAGGTGGCGACCTGCTGCTGATCGATACCGACACTTACGTCGACAACAATCGCGCCGCCTCGGCCGCGAACATCGGCATGACCGGCCCGGCGCAGACGCGGGCACTGCCGACCGACGTGCGCACGATTCCTGGTCCTTCGCCCGGCGGTCGGTACCGCACGGCTCAACCGCTTTATGACGGCACCGGCCGCCTGCTGGTGAGCTGGTCGCAGTGCCGACTGGTGGAGAACGGCCGCATCGTCCCCTGCACCAGCGAACGTTTGCGAGCTCCGAATCCCGTGGAAGCGCCGCCTCTGTACGGCATCTACGTGTACGACGTGCGCGAAAACACTCAGCGCCCCATCGTCGTTCCTCAGGAAGGGTTCATCTACACCGAAGTGGTTTCCGGCTCGCAGCGCGCGCTGCCCGTCGTCATCCCCGACCGAACGGCGGGCATCGATTATCCGCAGCAACTGCTGGATGAAGGCGTCGGTGTGCTCAGCATTCGCAGCGTGTACGACATCGATGGCGTGGACACCGTACCGGGTGGGATCGCAACGGTTCGCAACCCATCCAATCCGGGATATGCAACGCGCCCTGCCCGCTTCCTGCGCGTCGAGAAGGCCGTCTCGATTCCGGACAACGACACCCGCAACTTCTCGACTACGGCGTTCGGTCCCAACCGGGCGCTCGGCATGCGCGAGATTCTGGGATATGCGCCGGTCGAGCCGGACGGCTCGGTGAAGGTGAAGGTGCCCGCCAACGTCGCGTTCTCGATCAGCGTGCTCGACGCGAACGGCCGCCGCCTGGGTGGCGCGTTGGGCGGCCGCCATACCAACTGGCTGCAGGTTCAGCCCGGCGAGACGCTGGCCTGCAACGGCTGTCACAACGGCAACGCCACGACGCCGGTCGCACATGGTCGCAAAGGCATGACGAATTCGGTGAACCCCGGTGCACCCAGCGCAGGCGTGCCGTTCCCCGGCGCCAACGCTGCACTGTTCGCCAATGTCACCGGCGAAACCATGGCCGAAGCCCGCAGCCGCGTCATGTGCGGCGAGGCGTGCTCTTTGAGCGTCGATCTGGCCTTCAAGGATTACTGGCTGCCGGCAGCTCCGGCGACCAACGAGGTCGATGCCTGCTACGCCACCGGCATCAACAATGTGTTGACCGATCCGGCGGATCTGAACGTCCGATTCGCCTGTGCGAATTCATTGCCGGCGGGCGCGCTGGCGCCGGTTGCCCCGGCGTGCCGCTCCAATCTCACGACTCTGTGCCGCATCACCATTCATTACGAGAGCCACATCCATCCGCTGTGGGGCCTGGACCGGTTCGTCGACGCCGATGACGACGGCATGCCCGACGTGGACGGTGCGGGAGTGGTCATCAACAACAAGTGCAGCAGCTGTCATGCGCCGGTGGACGCAGCCAATGCCGCACAAGTGCCAGCCGGCGATCTGGACTTGAGCGACGGGCCGTCCGAAGCACAGGCCCTGCAATTCAAATCCTATCGAGAGTTGCTGTTTGGCGACCGCGGCCAGATCTTGAACGCCATGGGGCAGCTCGAAGATGAATGTCTGGAATTCCAGACCGACCCGATCACCAACGTGATGACCTGTGTGGCGTTCCGCAACGTGCCGGCCTCGATGAGCTCGAACGGGGCGGCGGCCTCGTCCCGCTTCTTCAACAAGATGCAGGGCTCCGCCGGCACGGTCGACCATAGCGACTTTATGTCACCAAGTGAGTTACGCTTGCTGTCCGAATGGTTGGACATTGGCGCGCAGTACTATAACGACCCGTTCACCGCCCCGGAGAATTGATGGCTCGGTCGCTCACGCCGCTAACGTTCCTATGCTTACTGTTGCTGTTCGCGGCGGGAGTGCAGGCCAAGGAACCGGCGCACAAGATCCTCATCGCCGATCCGTTCATCGAGCTGCACTCCGGCCCGGGGCGCGGCTATCCGATCTTTCACGTGGTGGAGCGCGGCCGTGAAGTGGAGCTGGTGAAGCGCCGCACGGACTGGTTTCAGCTGCGGACCGATCAGGGCATCGAAGGCTGGGCGTCGCGCGAACAGATGATCGCAACGCTGGAGCCCACCGGCGAGCCGCTGGACCTGCAGGAGCCGGCACGCGAGAACTACATGAGCCGGCGCTGGCAGGCGGGCGTGAGCGGCGGCGATTTCGAAGGCGCGAGCCAGATTTCGCTGTTCGGCGGCTATGCCTTCAGCGACAACCTGTCGATCGAGCTCACCATCAATCACATCATCGGCGAGTTCTCCAACAGCCACAGCTACACCGTCGGCCTGTTGCACGTATTCGCGCCCGAGTGGCGCCTCTCGCCCTATTTCACGCTCGGCACCGGTGTGATCTACACCGATCCGAAGTCGAACCTGGTGGACACCATCGACCGTGACGATCAGATCGGTTACGTCGGTGGCGGTCTGCAGTTTTACCTGACCCGTCGTTTCATGTTGCGCACCGAATATCGACACAACATCGTGTTCACCAGCCGCAACGACAACGAGGAAGTGGACGAATGGAAGTATCTCGGTTTCGCGTTCTTTTTCTGAGCCTGCTCGCAGTCACCGTACTGCCCGGCTGCTCCATGCTCGGTGGTCGTGACAACGACCGGCCGGAGCCTCTCGCGCCCGCCGCGAATGCCGAGCCGTTGACCGGCGAGCCGGATCAGAGGCCGATCATCGATCCGCAGGTCGAACGTCGCGACATCCGGCGCGCGCGTATCGATACGGAAGATTTCGAGCTCGGCGGTTTCGTCGGCATCCTCGGCATCGAAGACTTCGAGAGCAACGTCGTTTATGGCGCTCGCCTCGCCTATCACCTCACCGAAGATTTCTTTCTCGAAGGCACGTATGGCCAGTCACGCGCCGGCCGCACCAGCTACGAGAATCTCTCCGGCCAGGCCGATCTGCTCAGCGACCGGGATCGGGACTATCGGTACTACGCGCTGTCGCTCGGCTGGAACGCGCTGCCCGGTGAAATATTCGTCGGTAAGAATCGCTCCTACAACACCGCGTTCTATCTGATAGCCGGCATCGGCAGCACCGAATTCGGCGGCGACGATCGCTTCACCGTGAACGGCGGCTTCGGCTATCGCGTGCTGCCGGCGGATTGGATCGCCGTTCACTTCGACGTGCGCGACCACATCTTCGACTCCGACCTGGTGGGCGAGAAGAAGATCGTCAATAACCTAGAAGCACATCTCGGTTTGTCGATTTTCTTCTGAGCGACGATACCTGCTGGACTGCTATTGCCTAGAGGGTCGTTCTCATGTCGATCGGCAAATGGATGCGTGCAGCGGCGCTGAGCGGCGCTCTGATTGTTTCTTCCCTGGTGAGCGCCAGCACTCCTGGCGGCGTGGCGCCCGGCTTCACCCTGCCGTCGCGGGCTGGCGACAATGTGTCGCTGGAACAGCTCAAAGGCAAAGTAGTGATGTTGAATTTCTGGGCGAGCTGGTGCGGCCCGTGCCGCACGGAAATGCCGCTTCTCGAACAGATGCACAAGCGCTACAGTTCGCTCGGCTTCACGCTGGTCGGCGTGAACGTCGAAGCGAACACCGCAGATGCGGAGCGCTGGCTGAAAGACACGCCGGTGTCGTTCCCGGTGCTGTTCGACCGCGAGAGCAAGGTGAGCAAGCTGTACGACGTGAACGCCATGCCGAGCACGGTGTTCATCGACCGCAAGGGCAACATTCGCTATCTGCACCGCGGCTACAAGCCCGGGGATGAAAGCGAGTATCTGAACCAGATCCGCGCCCTGATCAAAGAGTAAGAGGTTCGATGTGATCAAAGGATTCGCGGCCAAGGTGGTGTTCAGCATGCTGCTGATCTGGAGCCTTTCCGCCTGCGGCAACATCGAGCCGTGGGTGAAGCCCTATGAGCGTCAGCAGCTGGCCGATCCCATCATGTCCCCGAATCTGCATCCCATCTCCGCCTCTTACATGGATCACGTGTGGGAAGCTCGAGAGGGTGCGCGTGGCGCGCTCGGCGGCGGCGGCGGCGGCTGCGGCTGTAACTGAGACATCGCATGAGCCTGGTCCGTAATAAAGCACGCTTCTTCTGCTCGATGGTGGCAGGCTCGGTCGTGGCTCTGCCGCTGGTGAGCTCGGCCGGCGTGCTGCCGGACGATCGCGCCGACGCGCTCTACCACCGCTACGAAGGCGGCGGCGTGACCATTCAAGGTCCGTCCGTGCTGGTGCGCAAGAAGATGGCGGAGAAGTACGCCGTCAGCGCCAACTACTACCAGGACATGATCACCAGCGCGTCGATCGACGTCGAAGTGAGCGGCGCCAGCGAGTACAAAGAGCAGCGCGATCAGTATCAGCTGGGCTTCGAGTACCTGCGCGGTAAGACCACCTACAACCTCAGCTACACCAACAGCGAAGAGAACGATTACAAAGCGCAGACCGCCAGCTTCGGCCTGAGCCAGGATCTGTTCGGCGACCTGACCACCATCAGCATGGGGTTCTCGCGCGGCTCCGACAAAGTGCGCAACTCCACCGACCCGAGCTTCGAGCGGGACATCGACCGCTGGAGCTATCGCGTCGGCGTGTCGCAGATCCTCACCAAGTCCTTCATCGCCACGATGAACCTCGAGGTGATCACGGACGAAGGCTTCCTGAACAATCCCTATCGTTCGTATCGATACATCGATCCCAACGACACTCGCCGCTTCATCCTCGCGCAGGAGATCTATCCGCGCACGCGCACCAGCAATGCGGTGGCGGTCAACGGTCGTTACTTCCTGCCTTACCGGGCTGCCGTCTATGGCGGCTACCGGTTCTTCACGGACACGTGGGACATCCGCGCCGATACGTTCGAGCTCGGCTACATCCATCCGATCAAGCAGCAATGGACGCTGGAAGCGCGCGTTCGTTACTACCAGCAGGACAACGCCGAGTTCTATGAAGACTTGTTCGGCCGGGTGGATCAGCAGAACTTCATGGCGCGCGACAAGGAGCTGTCGACCTTCAACAGCATCGCGTTCCGCATCGGTGCGAGCTACGAGTTTGCGCAGACTGGCTGGCGCTTCGTGAAGAAGGGCTCGGTGAACCTGTTCTACGACCGCATCGAATTCAAGTACGACGACTTCCGCGACGCGCGCGTGTCGCAACTGCTCCCCACCGATCCGAACTACCGCCCTGCCGGCAGCGAGCCACTTTACGAGTTCGGCGCGAACGTCATCCAGGCGTTCGTGTCGATCTGGTTCTGAGTGGGCCGCGGGTCGCGGCTCGCCCTCTTCCTGCTGCTGGCCTCTGCCAGCGTCGCCCACGCCACGGAGAATGACGCGACCGAGAGCGAAGGCGAATGGGTGCTCATTGCCGATCTGATCATCGACAATCACGCGCCGTTCGTCGTCCGCGATCAAAACCCGCTGCTCGCAGGCGTGGGACTGCCTTCGACCATGCCATCCAACCAGTGGTCGCAGTTCTCCAGCCGCATCGATTATTACTGGGGCAGCACTGCCCTCATGCAGCAGCAGGGTAATGAAGCACTGCTGGTGGATGCCGAAACGCGCGAAGCACGCCTGACGATACAAGGAGGAATTTCAGATCGAATCGGCTGGCAACTTCAGATCCCGTATCGTTACACCGGCGGCGGCAGCCTCGACAGCTTCATCGACGGCTGGCACGACACCTTCGGTTTGTCCGAGGGCGCGCGCTCCGCATTGCCGAGAGATCAGATCGGTATCGCGTACACCCGTGCGGGCACGCGGCAACTGGATGTATCGTCCTCGTCGAGTGGCCTCGGAGATATCCAGGCGTCGCTCGGCTATGAGATTCAAGATTCGCCCCGCTCTACCCTCACCGCCTGGCTGAACGTAAAGCTTCCCACGGGCGATGCGGACGAGCTCACTGGTAGCGGGGCTACGGATGTCTCCCTGGTACTGGCTGGACGGCGCAAACTCAGTCGTCGCTGGACCGCATTCGGACAGGCAGCGGTCACCTATCTGGGCGATGGCGACCTGCTGCCCGATCAACAACGCGACGTGGTCTGGAGCGGCATGGCGGGCGTGGGCGCGAGCGTATGGCGCGGCCTGTCTTTGAAGGCGCAGATCGATGCGCATACGGCCGCCTACGATAGCAATCTGGATTTCTTCAGCGACGCCGTGATACTGACGGTGGGCGGCGATTACCGCTTCACCGATGATTGGCGGCTCGAGCTCGGCGTGAGCGAAGATCTCGCGGTCGAACATTCGCCCGACGTCGTCTTCATCCTCGGCCTCCAGCACCGCTGGTAGCCAATCAGCGCTCCAACGTTTCGCAAACCGCTCTGAGCACCGTCAACCGCGCTTGTTTCTTGTCGTCCGCGGCCACGATGTGCCACTTCGCGTCCTCCGCGTCGGTGCGACGGATCATCTCGGCCGCAGCAGTCTGATATGCATCGTAGTGGCGTCGATTCGCCCAATCCTCGCGATCGACCTTGAAGCGCTTCAACGGATCTTCATCACGCTGCTTGAAACGTTTCAGCTGTTCCTCCTTGCCCACCGACAGCCAGAACTTCGCGACCAACAAACCGTGCTCGGTGAGCTGCCGTTCGAACTCGACGATCTCCGCATACGCTCGCTGCCAATCCGGCTGCGGCGTGAGTTCGCGAACCCGCTCCACCAGTACGCGCCCGTACCATGACCGATCGAAAATCGTGATCGAGCCCAGCGCAGGAATGTGACGCCAGAAGCGCCACAGATACGGATAGGACAGTTCTTCGGGCGTGGGCGCCGATACCGGCACGACCTGATACTGGCGCGCATCCAGCGCATGCGTGATCCGCCGAATCGCCCCGCCCTTGCCGGCCGCGTCCATGCCTTCGAACGCCAGCACCAGCCCGTGCTTGCAGAAGCGAGATTTCCGCACGAGGCGCGCCAGGCGGCCCTGCAGGATTGCGAGCTGACGCTCGTACTCATCGTCGTCGAGCGGGTGCTGTGGCTGCACGACGGTGAGCTTCGCCACTTTGCCCACCTTCTCGCCGGGCCAGTCGTGACGCTTGCGCTCGCCCGCTTTCAATCCGGCAGCGATCTCATCGCGCAGGATCTTTCCGACCGTCAGCAAGCGATATTCCTCATCGGCGCCATCGACCCGGCGCCACGGCGCAGCTTCGTGCTCGGTCGCTTTCAAACACGCACGCGCGACCCGATTCACTTCCTCGAAATGTTTTACCTGCCAGCGATCTTCCTTGGTGACGCGCCAGCGAGTGAGCTTGTTGGCGCGCAGTTTCGCGAGGCGATGCTTCTGTGTTTCGTGATCGGTGTGCAGATAGACCTTCACGACGCGCACACCGTCGCGAACCAGCATGTTCTCCAGCTGGAGGATTCGTTCTACCGAGCGCTTGTCGTGCCGCCTGTCCTTGTTGTGTTTGACACCGCTGAAATACTCGCCGTACCAGCCATCGAAAAAGAAAGTCATCCGGCCGCGCGCCGGCAACTTGCGCCAGTAGCGCCACAACGGCGGAAACTTTCGCTCCCCGGCGGTCGGGCTTCCGAGCGCATGCACCCCGATGTGCTTGGGGTCGAGCCATTCGAGCAGTTCGTTGACGGTTTCGCTGCGGCCCGCGGTCGGGGTGCCGGCGATGATGACGGCGACTGCACATGACTTCGCCGTGTGCAGCTTCAGTTGCAGATCGAGCAGCTCATCGCGCAGCGTCGGCAGGTTTCGTTCGAAGACCGCCTTGCTGATGCGTGGAGCTGCCATCGATCACTTCCTCTTGTTTGCTCCGGCACGTACCAGCTTGCGCGCCGGCACTTGCTGAGTGATGCAATGGATATTGCCACCGCCGAGCAGGATCTCGCGCGCCTGCACGCCGATGATCCGCCGCTCCGGGAAAATCTTCTGCAACGTGCGCGTCGCGGCGCCGTCCTGCTTCGGATCGAGCAGTGGCATCACGATCGTGGAGTTGCCCATATAGAAGTTGACGTACGAGCCCGCCAATCGTTCCCCGAGCTTGCGAGAAGCGCCACCGGCCTCCGCTACATCGACGTCGAGCGACTCTGCATGCGTGCGTTTCAGCGGCCCGGGCTGCTGCAGCTTGTGAACCTTCAGCTTGCGACCCTGCGCGTCCCGCGCCTCCATCAACCGCTCATAGGCATCCTGCGAGACCTGGTACTGCGGATCGCGCTTGTTGTCGGTCCAGGTCAGAATCACTTCGCCGGGGCGGGCGAAACAACACAGATTGTCGACGTGGCCGGTGGTCTCATCGTCGATCACGCCTTTGCCGAGCCAGATCACGCTGGTGATGCCCAGATATTCGTGCAGCAGAATTTCCAGCTGCCCCTTGTCCAGTTGCGGATTGCGATGCGGGCTGAGCAGGCATTCCTCGGTCGTGATCAACGTGCCTTCGCCGTCCACATGGATGGCGCCGCCCTCGAGCACGAACGGCGCCCGGTAACGATCGGCGCCCTCCATCTCGCACACCTTGCGGGCGACCAGGTCATCCTGGTCCCAGGGGAAATACAAACCGCCGCCGATTCCGCCCCAGGCGTTGAACACCCAGTCCACGCCACGCAGCTCGCGACGCTTGTTGACCACGAAGGTCGGGCCGACATCGCGCATCCAGGCATCGTCGCTCGACATCTCCACGACGCGGATGGCGTCCGGCAGCATGGAGCGAGCTTGCAGGTATTGCGCACGAGAGGCGCCGACGGTGACGGGCTCGGCCGTGGCGATTGCGGTGGCAACGGCGGCGAAGGCCTTCTGGGCCGGCTTGGCGCCGAGCCGCCAGTTGCTGGGCCGCTCGGGCCACAGCATCCAGCAGCCATCGTGTGCCTCGAATTCGGCCGGCATGTGGAAGCCGTCGGCCGCCGGCGTAGTGTCCAGTGTTCTTGTCATTCGGCCATGTTAGCCAGATCGCCCGGGGCCGGGCGTGAGCCAGTTTTCGGTCGCGGCATGCGGCCGCGACCGATCCGGAGCATTGAAAAAATCACCGTCTCATCGGCTGAGCGTGTACTCAGCGCTGCAGTAGGGGCACTTGGCCCAGCCGGTCTTCTCGATCGGCAGGAACACCTTGGGATGCGAATTCCACAGGTGCATGCCGGGCATCGGGCACGACAGGGGCAAGTCGGCCGCGGTCACGGTGTACTGGTTCTGAGCGTTGGGCTGGATCAGCTTGGCGGCAGGTTCAGTCGTCATAACGGCATCGGCAGTTTTCGTAAGGACGCCGATTATCGCAGATCGCCCGCCTCGCGCATGACCTCTTGCCAAACTTCCACGACGCCGCGGCGCTCGGCCACGAATTCCGTGTCACCGACCACGTTTTTGACGCCATCCAGGGCCAGGCGGTGCATGCGGTGGCGGTATTTGCGGTAGGTATCGACCAGGAAATCCACCCGCGACTGCGGCACCAGGTTGCCCGAGCCCAGGCTCTCCAGCTGCCGGATGTTGTCCGAGAAGGTGACGATCTCCGGATAGCGGTCCGCCCATTCGAGCATCCAGTACTGCACCAGGAATTCCAGATCGGCGACGCCGCCGGCGTCCTGCTTCAGATCGAATTGCCCCGGCCGCGCCTTGGACAGGTTTTCCCGCATGCGCTCGCGCATCTTGCGGACTTCATGCTTCAAGCCGTCGCGTCGGACCGCATTGCGCAGGACCTCGATGCGGGCCTGCTCGAACTGTTCACAGACCTGCGGGTCGCCGGCGATCGCGCGAGCACGCAGCAGCGACTGATGCTCCCAGGTCCACGCCTCCTGGAATTCATATTCACGAAACGAGTCGAGCGACTGCACCAGCAAGCCTTTATTGCCACCGGGCCGCAGGCGCGTGTCGACTTCGTACAAGCGGCCCGACGCCGTATGCACGGTCAAGAGGTGTACGAGTCGCTGCCCGAGCCGCTGAAAGAACACCGTGTTCTCCACCGACTGCTCGCCATCGGTCCGCTGCGACTCGCCGGCCGAGTCATGCAGGAACACCAGGTCCAGATCGGAGCCGTATCCCAGCTCCAATCCTCCGAGCTTGCCGTACGCCACGACGATCATGTGCGCCATATGCGACTCGCCGCGCTCGTCGACGTAACGAGGCACACCGTGCTTGGCGGTGATCTGCGCCCAGGCCAGCGACAACGCTTCATGCACGATGAGCTCGGCGATATCGGTCAGGCGGTCGCTGACCTTCATCAACGGCAAGCCGGCGGTGAGATCTGCAACGGCGACTCGGAACATCGCCGCGCTTTGAAACTGACGCAGGAGCTCGACCTGTCGCTCTGGGTCTTCGTGTTGCATGCGGCCGCGCGAAGACGCGAGGTCCGCTGCGAACTGCGCTCGCGACGGTGCTTCCTCGACGAAACGCTCATCGATCAACTCATCCAGCAACAGCGGCTGGGCGGCGATCTGATCCGCGAGGAACTGGCTGCGCGCGCAAAGCTTCACGAGCCGCCTCAAGGCCGCTGCGTTTTCAGTCAACAAAGCGAGATAGACCGTTCGACCGCCGATCATCTCGAAGATGCGCAGGATTCTGGCGAGCGTCGTGGTCGGTGCGGCGTCGGATGAGAGCATCGGGAGGATGCGCGCCAGCAGATCACGCAACCGTCGACGACCGGTTTCATCGAGCCGGCGGTAGTAGGTGCTGTTGCGCAACTCCTCGAACCGAGTGTTGATGGGGTCGGAATCGGCCACACCGCAATTGACAATCATGCGCGTGCGTTCCGCCGCGTCGCTTTCCAGATCGAACGTCGATTCCATCGAAGCGATGCCGTCCGTGCGCTCCTGCGGACCGAACACCGTCTGCGTGAAGTAGCGCTCGACGCGTTGTCGATGTGCGTTGGTCTGGGCGGCGAGCTCATCCCAGCTGCCCACATTCATTGCAAACGCCAGTCGCTCCCGTGCCCGCGGATCTTCGGGCAGTTGATGAGTCTGCTCATCGTTCCACTGCTGCAGGCGGTTCTCCAGTACGCGCAGATAGGAGTACGCGGCTTCCAAATCTCGAACCGCGTCCTCGCGCAGCAGTCGCTGACCGATCAGCTGCGGCAAGATCACCCGCAGTTCCTTGCCCTGCAGGCGACGGTCGCTGCCGCCACGGATCAGCTGGAAAGCCTGGACAATGAACTCGATCTCGCGGATGCCGCCAGGGCCGAGCTTGATGTTGTCTTTCAACTCACGCCGCTCGACTTCGCGAGCGATCATCGCCTTCATGTCACGCAGCGACTCGAACACGCTGAAGTCCAGGTAGCGCCGATAAACGAACGGCCGCAGCGCCTCGTCGTAGAGCGAGGGAAAGTGCTCCGTCGCAGTCAGTGCACGCGCTTTGACGTATGCATATCGTTCCCAATCGCGACCGTGCTGCTGCAGGTAGTGCTCGAACGACGCGAAGCTCAGCGCCAGCCGCCCGCTGTCGCCGAAGGGGCGCAAGCGCAGATCGACTCGGTACACGAAACCATCGACCGTCGGCGTCGCCAGCTGCTGGACGATCTTCTGACCCAGGCGCAGGAAGAACTCGGCGTTATCGATGGGACGCGCGCCATCGGTCTCGCCATCTTCCGGATACAGCAGGATCAGGTCGATGTCGGAGGAAAAGTTGAGCTCGCCGCCGCCGAGCTTGCCCATGCCGAGAATCATCAACGGCTGAGCTTCTGAACTCTCGGCGCCACGCGGCGTGCCGTATCGCGCGACCAGTGTCGCGTACATGCGCCGGCAAACGAGATCGATACAAACATCGGCGAGCTTCGACAGATCGCGAAGAGTTTCATCCAGCGTCGCCCAACCAGCTATGTCGCGCCAGGCGATTCGTACCATGTGTCGCTTGCGGAAACGTCGCAGCGACTCCATCAAGTCGGCTTCCGATTCCCCACGCACGCGCGCTTCGGCTTCTTGCACCAACCAGTCCTCAGGCGCCGCCGAAAACAAGTTGCCGTCGGCAATCAGATCGGCCAGCAACGCAGGCGAACGAAGACAGCTGGTCGCGACGAACTCACTGCACGTCCACACGCGTGGCAACGATTCGGCGACGCGCGCTTCCTTGAGAATTGCTTGCCACGCTTCGGGATGTTCTTCGCGCGCGGCGGCCAGACGCTGTTCGGTGTCGGCGAGCAGCCCACGAGCAATGTCAGAAATTCTGGAGGTCATGGGCCCAAGTGTACGGAACTTTTCCGGGTTGCCGCCAACTTGCGACAACACCGCCACCGAAGAGTTGAACCGTTCGCCAATTCCGCTCGTTTATCGGCAGGAGCGCAGGTCATGCCTGCGTAGGAGCGGAGGTAAAAATGTACGCACCCGGTACTCCAGAGAACACGAGCTTTCTGACTCGCAGCGGCCCTGCCGTAGCCGTCATCGGTCTGCACATTCTGATCATTTACGGACTGGCCGCCACCATGGGCGTAGTGAAGGTGCCGCAATTCGCAGCGCCGATCGAGGCCGTGTTCATTCCGGAACAGACCCAGGATGAACCCGATCCGCCAGCGCCGGTGAAGCCGGAGATCGATCAGGTGATGCCGACCGAGACGCCGATGCCCGAAGTCCAGTTCGACGAGCCTGTCGTACCGCCAGCCGAAGTAGCGACCCCGCCTTCGGAGAACGCAATGGCGGCATCGACGGCAGGCGCCGTGGCGCAGGAATTGAAGACGAGCAATCGCGTCGAGCCCGCTTATCCCTCGGCCTCCCGGCGCGCGGGTGAAGAAGGCACGGTGCGCTTGAAGGTGCTGGTGGATGAGAAGGGTCGCCCCAAAGACGTTGCGGTTGCCACCAGCAGTGGCTTCCCGCGACTCGATCAGGCGGCGATGGAAGCCGTTCGTAAGTGGCGTTTCGTGGCAGCCACCGACGGCGCGGGCGCGATCAGCGCCTGGACCCAGGTCGCCATCACGTTCCGTCTGACCAGCGCCTGAGCATCATTCGTTCAGCTGACAGCTCTTCCCGGCCGGGCCCTCGCCCGGCCATTTTTTTGCCGCCGTGCGCGAGCCCATTCTGGATTTCCCACACCAGAATTTGAGGCGCATCACGCCTCGATCGAACTCATCCTCCTAGGCTCGGTCGCAAGGGTTGGTTGACCGTGAACTGTCCCTCGAGTCCGCAGACAACGGACAGGCCAAGGCGATCGGGTGCTTCAGGCTTCGCCCTAAAGCTAACCACGCCTGGGCATGCGAACTTCTCAAGCATCCGAGCCGGTGGTGACCATGCGCGTGAAACTTGCCTCTCTGCCCTCTGCCAGCAACTCTCGCACGAGCGCCCTGAAGCTCGCGCTGGTGACAGGTGCTCTGGCAGCACTGGCATTGATGGGCAATGAGCGCGCCCACGCGGATGCAGCCCTCTGCGGCAAAGGCAACCAATGCACTCCGGATCTGACCTCGCCCGCCGATGACCAGCACTACTTTCGCTTCTCCGTGGCGCATGAGCAGGGCGCTCAGCACGATTCGTTGCGTCGAACCGAGGTCACCTCCAAGGATTACGCTTCGTTCAGCGGCGTCGGCGTCATCTCCTGCATGGTCGACGGCAAGCAGCGTACGTCCACCGCCTTTCTGGTCGGCGCGTTCGACATCGGCGTCACCGTCGCCCACACGTTTCAGAAGAGCGCGAGCGGCGCAGAGCCTTCCGACTGCACTTACAACAGCATCGATTCACTTGGACAGGTGCGCGAGCGCATTCCTGTCTCGTATGTGAGATCCCAGTGGGACGAAGCAGGCGCTGCCGGCCAGATCAGCAAGGACTTCGCCGTCGTACGGCTCAGCCAGGCTTCGCGCTATGCCCAGCGCACCATGCCGCTCGGCCGTTTCTCCGGCGCCGCCGCGTCGGTTGTGATGATTGGTTACAAGAGCGACATCGATTCGGACAGCATCAAGCGCAAGGCTCGCGGCACGGTGTATGAGCGTCGCGAGAACGGTATCGTGACCTCGAGCGCGGGCGGCTTCACGCACGATCTGGATTCCCGCGGCATCGCGCCCGGCGCCCCTGTGATCGACGAGACGACGGGCGTGATCGTCGGCATGCACGCGCAGTCGACTCGCAACACCATGATCACGATGAACGACTGGCTGGAAACGACTATCAAGGCCGAGATGCAGCAACAGCGCGAAGCACGCGCGAACTGATCGGATCTCTGAACATCCTTTTTCCTGGGCGCCGCGAAGACTTTCCGGCGCCCTTTTCTTTGTGGCGGCGCGCACTGACGCCACTTGGCGACGGCAACCGCCTCCATAGCCGTTTCGTTTAATCTTTGTCCTACACGCTGCACGTCATTGTCGGTGCAGAACAGGAGAATTGGATGAACAAGTCGTTGGCGACGGGTCTGGTGATCGGCGCGGCGGTCGTGACGACCGGCGCGGCAGTAGCCAATCTGGATATCTTCGATCGCAGCCCGAAGTTTGCAGAAGTCTTGAAAGTCGACGCCGTGAAGGAAACAACGCGCACTCCGCGGGAAGTTTGCAGCGACCACGTCGTAACTCATCAGGCGCCTGTGAAGGACGAGAAGCGCATTGCGGGCACGGTCATCGGCGCAGTCGTCGGTGGCGTGATTGGCAATCAAATCGGCGATGGCCGCGGCCAGAAGGTCGCAACCGCCGCGGGAGCCGCAGCAGGCGGCTACGCTGGAAACAAAGTCCAGCAACGCATGCAGAACGGCAATACCTATACGACGACGGAAAAACGCTGCGAGACCGTCTACGACAGCAAGGAAAAGATCGTCGGTTACGACGTGCGCTATCGGCTGGGCGATGAGGAACAGACAATCCGCATGGATCGCGATCCGGGTCCGCAGATTCCGGTAGTCGACGGCCAGTTGCAGCTGACGCACAACGCGGCTCAAAACTAAGGGTTACGGAACGGACCTCGGCTCCGGACCGTTTACATCAGTACCGCAGCTGGTAAAACGGCTGCGGTGCGTTGGCGGTAGGCGGGACGGGCGCTACGTGAGAGTATAAAGAGGAGACCTCTTCCTCCCACCTCTTAACTAGCGTCCTCCGTCCACCGCTGACTTTATGACTGACCTCAGCCATCTGCTCCGCGCCAGCCAGCGCGTGCTGGTATTCAGCGGCGCAGGCATCAGCACCGAATCCGGCATTCCCGATTTCCGCAGCCCCGGCGGATTGTGGAGCAAGATACAGCCCATTTATTTTCAGGAGTTCGTCGCCTCCGAACACACCAGGCGCGAAGCCTGGCGCCGTCGCTTCAGCAATGCCGACGGCTGGGTGGGTGCGAAACCCAATCGCGGTCACTACGCCGTCGCGGAGTTGATTCGCTCCGGTCGCGCCAGCGTCGTCGTCACTCAGAACGTCGACAACCTGCATCAGGAATCCGGCGTTCCGGAAGAGAAGATCATCGAACTGCATGGCAACTCGACGTACGCGAAGTGCCTCAAGTGCCAGAACCGTGTCGAGCTCGACGAATTGCAAATCGAGTTCGAACAGAGCAACACCGTCGGTCCTTGCAAACGCTGCGGCGGAATCATCAAGACCGCGACCATCTCGTTCGGCCAGCAGATGCCCGAGCTGCCCATGCGGCGCGCCCAACAGGAAACGCTCGCCTGCGATTTGTTCCTAGTGCTGGGCTCGTCGCTTTCCGTCTTTCCCGCTGCCGACTTTCCGCTTCGCGCCAAACAGAATGGCGCGAAGCTGGTGATCGTCAACCGGGATCCGACGCCGCTGGACGAGCAGGCCGATCTGGTCATCCATGACGGGATCGGCGCTACCTTGGAAGCGGCGTTGGCGGAGTTGAACTAGTTACTTCGCTCCCTGCAGATAATCGATCGCGACCGACGCCAATGCGCGCGTAGCGAATGCAATGCCGGGCTCATCGATATAGAACAGCGGCGAGTGATTGCTCGGAGCGGCGTTCGCATCCTGGCCCGGCGGAGTCACGCCGACGTAGAAGAACAAGCTGGGAACCAGATCCGCGTAGTAGGCGAAATCTTCCGAGCCGGTGATCAGCGGCAGCGAGACAACTTTGTCCTCGCCCGCAACCCGCTGCAACGACGGCAACGACCGCTGCGTGAGCTCGGCATTGTTCATCACCACTGGGTTGTTCCTGGGATTGAACGTGACCTTCGCCTGTGCGCCGGTGGATTCCGCGATCTTGCTGGCAGTGACCTCGATGCGTTTCATGATGTCCGCGCGCATGTCTTTGTCGAACGTGCGCAGCGTGCCGAACATCTCCACCTTGTCCGGAATGATGTTGTGGCGAACGCCGCCGTCGAACTTGCCGATCGTCACCACGGCCGGCAGCTCAGTGATGTCTATCTGACGGCTGACAATGTTCTGCAATCCCATCACGATCTGAGAGCCCGCAACGACGGGATCCACACCCGCCCACGGGCGTGAGCCGTGCGACTGTCGCCCCTGCACCTCGATGCGGAACGAATCGGAGGCCGCCATGAACGGCCCGGAGCGATAACCGATGATGCCGCTATTGAGCGAGGATGTGACGTGCAGACCGAACACCGCTTCCGGCTTCACTTCGTTGAACACGCCTTGCTCGATCATCAACGACGCGCCGCCCTCCTCGCCCTCCGGCGCCCCCTCTTCTGCCGGCTGGAAGATGAACAGCACAGTGCCGGGCAGATCCTGCTTCATGCCGACGAGCATCTCGGCGACCCCCATCAGACTGGCAACGTGCGAGTCGTGACCGCAGGCGTGCATCACCCCGACCTTCTTGCCCAGATATTCGGTGGTCACCGTCGACTTGAACGGCACATCGACTTGCTCGGCCACCGGCAACGCATCCATATCGGCGCGTAGCGCGATCACCGGCCCCGGCTTGCCTCCCTTCAACACCGCGGTGACGCCCGTGTGCGCGATCCCGGTGCGAACCGGCAAGCCCAGCTTCTTCAAATGATCCGCAACCAGCTTCGCCGTGCGGGTCTCGCGATTGCTCAGCTCGGGATGTTGATGAATGTCCCGGCGCCAGGTGATGACCTTCGCTTCCACCTTGCCCGCTGCGGCGTCGATCTGCGTTCCAGAAATTTGCGCACCGGCAGTAGTCGCACCAAACATCGCCGACATGGCCAGGCTGGTCGGAATCATCCACTTCATGATTTATTTCCTGCTGGGTTGGTCCGATGAAACATGAGTGTCGAACTGCGGCGTGGTCACCGATTTCAGCTCGCCGCCGTTCGCGTCGATGAACATTACGGGCATGCCGCGTTTGAGCGCCAGCTCGTGCCCGTCCTTCGTGCCGAGCACGTTGAACGCCGTCGCCCACGCATCGACTTCCATCGCTGTCGAAGCGATGACGACCACTGAGGCAAGGCTATGTTCGACGGGCCGCCCGGTCCGCGGATCGATGGTGTGCGAATAGCGACGTCCGTCGCGATCGAAGTAGTGACGATACTCTCCCGAAGTCGTCACCGATGCATCCTCCAGCGACAGGATGGCATAAGGCTCGGGTTCGGAGTCGATGGGACGCTCCACCGCGATCCGCCAGACTTCGCCCCGGGCATTCCGGCCCTGCGCGCGCACTTCACCGCCGAGGTCGATCATGAAATCACTCAGGCGCATGCTTCGAAAACGCTCGGCGATGAGGTCGACGGCGTATCCGGGCGCGATCGCATTGAGATCGACTCGCACACTGGCATTGGATTTGCGAAGCGCAGGCGGCTGCAATCGCGCCTCGAGTTTCTGGTAGCCGACCTGCTCGCGCAGCTCGGCGAGCTTCGTCTCATCGGGCAAGTCGATGGGCTCGCCTGCCGCACCGAAACCCCAAGCCGCAACCAACGGGCCAACGGTGAGGTCGAACGCGCCGTCAGAGTCGCGGCTGACCTGGAGTGCATAGTCGACCACCCTGGCCAGATCGGACGAGACCTCGAACCAATCGGTCGAGGTGGACGCGTTGAATCGAGAGATCTCCGAGTCGGGTCGATAGCCCGACATGCTTCGGTCGATACGATCGAGCACTGCGTCGGTGGCGACCCGTAACGACCGGGCATCGACATCGGCAGGTGCGAACGCAACCTTGATCGAATACGCCGTCCCCATGGTCGGCCCGGAGATGGCCAGTTCCTGGGGCGCACGTGCACATCCGACCATGACCGGCGCGAGCGCCAGCGCCAACCACCCAACGATCGTCCGATTCGCTCCGACCACACTCAGCCCCAACGATGCACGAGCGGCGAATGGTAACCGAGCGGAGGTGAACAGATTCAGGAGAAGCCGCGACTGGCTGCAACGTGCGTCCGAGCGGGAGGAGAACGGATCGCGCGCAAATGCGGTGGCATACAACCAGCCGCGGCTTCAAAACTATGAAAGCTTCAGCGGCCGGTCGATTCTCAGCGCGGGCAGGGTTCCCGCCCATTGACCATAAGGTCAGCGGCGGACGACTTGGTTTCGGCGGCCGTCTCGTTCGTGCCGCTGCGCGTGTTCACTTCGTTGCAATCGGCCGCGCCCGGCATACCCACCGGCTGAACGACGGCCGGCGCCGGCGCCGGCACCTCTTCCATCGCGGAACGATTGAGCAGCGCCGCGAGCAGAAAGCTGCCGCAGATCATGAGCCCGCCAACGACGACACCTCGTTCCACCATGAATACCCCTTCGATGGACTGTGCCCCGCACATGTCCGTGGCGCAGAGTATTGGCGGGTGCAATGGCTGTGATGTGTCCTTTCGGGCAGCCGGCCCGCTTGGCCAGGGGGATTTCGGCAAGCCACAATCACCTTCGTGGGTCACAGGGAACTTTGTTGCTGGCGCTCGTGACCAAAAGCGGGACTCCCGCGGCGAAATCAGGGATGCTAGAAGGCAAGGATTCGATGGTGCGCTTCATGGCTTGCATGCAACATTCAGCGGGTAAAGGATTCAGCTTCGGCCGCGGCATCACCCGCATCGGCGCTCTTGGGCTCATGGCGTTGCTCGCCGGCTGCGAGGGCGAGGTGACCACCGACCTTGCTACCGAACTGCCCGCCGATCCGAACATCACCCAGGTGGTCGCCGATCTGCGCGGGGTGGAATTCTCCAAGAGCAGCGGCGGCACCGAGAGGCTGGAGTTCCGCGACAGCCAGCAGGTGGATTTGCTGGACTACGCCGACGACAACGGCGTGCTGCGCCTGTTCACGAACGAGCAAGTGTCCGAGGGCAACTACACCGGTGTGCGCCTGCTGTTCGATGCCGATCGCGCCGACGACGCCTTCGTCAGCACCGCTTCCGGCCGGCAATTTCCCTTGAACCTGGCTGATGGCGACTATGCGCCATTGAGCTTCAACGTCGAGGACGACGACAGCAGCAGCGACGCGTTCACACTGTTGCTGGACCTGCGCAAATCGCTGAGCTTCGACGATAACTCGCGTGAGTACACGCTGACACCGCGGCTACGCACCGTGGAGACGCGGGAGATGGGCCGCATCGAAGGCAACGTGAGCGTCACCTGCCCGGCAGGCGACTCGCTGGAACGCGGCGCCGTCTATCTGTTCCAGGGGCGAGACGTCACCCCCGACGATATCGATGGCGCGGGCGTCGAGCCCTTCGCCACCGCACCGGTCTTCACCAGCACGATCGGCGGTGGATTCTTCTATGCATTGCGTTATCTGCCGGCGGGCGATTACACGCTTGCAGTCACGTGCATCGGCAACGACGAAGATCCATTGGCGAATGACGATCTGGAATTCCGCAACGTCATCAACGTGCGTCTCGATGACAGAGAGACCCTCACGCGCGATCTTCCCTGATCGCGCCTCTCAATCCGCCGAAGATTCTGGGCGCCGCTCGTCTTTGACGCCGCCTGCGCAGGCGGTGAACTCGGCGCCCAACAGAAAGATCTGCGCCGAGTAGTACAGCCACAGCAACATGGCGGCGAACGATGCCGCCGCCCCGAATGCCGATGGCTGCGTCGATTTCGCGAGATACAGTCCGATCGCCCAGCGTCCCAGGTGGAACAGTAGCGCCGTCACCATCGCGCCGATCAGCACAGGCCGCCAGGGCAGACGCTTCGATGGCAGATAGCGAAAGATGATCGCGATCAAGCCGGCCACCAGGGTCAGCGAGATCGCGAAATCGAGAACCGCCGCAAGAACTACCAGCTCCGTGAAACGTGCCGCAATGATGCCGCGTAGCGCGGCCAGCGCGGACGTTACTGATAACGAAACCAGGAGCAGAAAGCCCACTGCGAGAATCACCCCGAACGAAAGCACCCGCACCTTCAGCCATCCCCAGACACCTTTCGGCGCCAGCGCCTGTGCGTGCCAGATGTTATCGAGCGTTTCTTCCAGCGCCGCAAACACGGTAGTGGCGCCGATGATCAGACTCACGATGCTGATGGCGGCCGCAGCCATCCCTTCGGAGTCCTGCGATTGCTTCATCGCCTCCAGCAGCACCTCGGCGGTCGCCTGTCCGAACAATTGCGTCAACGTGCCACTGAGTTGCCCGTAGGCCGCCTCAACGCCTACGATCCAGCCAGCGACGGTGAGCAGGATGATCAGCAACGGAGCCAGGGAGAAGGCGCAGTAGAACGCGAGCGCCGCGCCGGCTGCGGATGATCGATCCGTGACCCAGCTGCTCACCGCACATTTGGCCAGTTTCCAGATTCTTGCAGGCACGTTCACTCGCCGTCGCTCCTGTCCACTCGAACGCACGGCCCGACCCGAAGGATTCATGGGGGACGACAGCATGAGCAGTATCTTGCGTGAATGGCGAGGCGTGATTCGCCGCGAGCACCGCGACGAATACGTCGACTATATAAAAGGCACAGGGTTGGACGATTACCGCGCGACGCCGGGCAACCGGGGCGCCGCCATTGCCGTCCGGGACCTGGACGACAAACGCACCGAAGTGATCACGCTCAGTTGGTGGGATTCGCTCGAATCGATCCGGGCATTCGCCGGCGACGACATCGAGCTCGCGCGCTATTACCCGATGGATGACAAATATCTATTGGAGCGGCCCCGGACAGTGCAGCACTACGAATGCCATGGCGATGCAGCGCCGGGGCATGACTGACTTACATGGTCAGCTTCCGGTTCTCGCCCATGTTGGTGCGCTTGCCAGTAACTGCCGCCTTGGCCACACCGAACAGATAGGCCGCCTTGCCCGCCGAAGTCCAGTATTCGGCTCGCTCCACATGCACGCGCAATAGTGCGAGTTTCGGATCGTCCGGGCCGTCCGGAAACCAAGGTTTGGCGAACGTCGTCCACAGCTCGTGGATGCGCTGGCGATCGGTGACGATCTCGGCCGTGCCCGACGCGGCGACGTAAGCGTCCTGCTCCGTATCGGCGAACGCCACGCTGGCGCGCACATCGTGCATGACTTCATCGACCTTCGCCGAGTCGACCGCGGTGTAGAACCACAACTGGCCGTCGTTCCCATAGGCCAGCGAGGCCAGTGGCCGCGTGTGCAAGGTTCCATCCGACTCCACCGTGGTCACCATGGCGACGCGGATATCCTTGATCAGCTCGCCCAACTTCTCGTACTCGGTTTGCATGAATGATCTCCTGTGCGCACGACATCCAAGCAATCGCGCACCATCATCCAAGGTTCCGAAACATCCCAGGGGCTAGAGCGCCCGTCGTCGAGTTCACCACACTCGCCCCGTCCCGAACTGACCCGATAAGTCGCGCGCATCTCGCGCACCTGATTCGGCGGCGGCGCCGCTGCAACAGCCTGCTCCAGCTCCGCAACACGAGCGCATACGATCTCGAGCCGCCCAACGGACTCATTCAACAAGCGCGCAATCAGCAGCGCTACATCGGCATGCATCGACGAGTCATCATCGTCCGCATACAGCAGCACGTCGTTCAAACATCGGACCATGGCATGGACCTGCATGAGCTCGGTGCGCTCGTGCTCGATCAGCTCGGACAAGGCGGGGTGAGACATGAAACCTCCTGCGATGGATCGTGCTCGAGTCGAGTGGACGAATATACGCAGGCGCATCGAGACTGTATATACAAACAGACCGATCGCTCTCGGCGGTTGACTGATTCTTCCCGCGGGCGCGCGGACTGACGCGCGCGCGAATCGATGCGCGCGCTCACGCGTGATGCTAGCCGCGTAAGCTGCACGCGGCTGCTCGATTCAGATTGTGCGACGTCTCGTCTAGCTCTTCGGCTGATACAAGGTCGGAGGCGGAGGCGCCAGTCGCGGCGAGCCGGACTTGACCCACGCGTCATACCGCATGCGAAGCGTACGCACCGGATTGCCGCTTTCGCCACGCTTGATGTCGTTATCCATCACGCTGATGTACGCGAAGTACTTGCCATCGTTGTGAGTGACCCCTTCCGCATCGTTCTTCTCGGCGATGGCGATATAGGAAACATGCGAGGTCTTGTCGTCGCAGGCAACGTGCTCCATCGGGTTCGATCCGCAATTGCAGCGATGATCGCCTCCGTTCGCGTCCGCCGCTTCCATCGCCGCCATCACCCGATCGGCCAACGTGCCAGTAGCGCGGGTGAAGGCGAGCGCGGCCAGATGCACCACCTGATCGCCCAGCAGCGTATTGCCTTGAACCTGATAGTAGATATCGGGCCCCACCTGGCCGCCGAAGTACAACGACGAGCGCGAGTTGCCGCTGCCGTTGAATCCAGCGCGATTGTTGCTAGCGGTGATGTTCTTGCCGTCGGGCAGGGACAGGATGCCGAACTGTCGCCGCTCGATGTTCGGATCCTGCTTGAGCATTTCGATGATGTCGGCCGGTGGGGTGCCCTTCTTCAGTTCCCGGTAGACCAGCATCTGGTTCTGGTGCGTATTGTCGGCGCCTGCCTGGCAAGCCGCCACACCCACGCCGGGCACGATCACCGCCTGCAGGTCCATCAGATCCCGCGCAGCGATCGGCTCACGCTTCGGAAATGCCTCCTGGCGAACGCAAGTCGCCGACGCGATCACTACCTGCCCGCTACGCGCATCCAGAGCAATCACCGACCACGTCGCCCACGCAGGCGTCGCGCCCGCCAACAGAAGGAACGCCGCCGCAAGATATTTCATCATCGATCCATCCCCCTTTTGCGACCGAGGATATCAAGATTCGAACGAGGAATTTTTGCGCAGCGAGCCCCGTGCCCGCCGATCTTTATCCCCGGGAACGACGATCGCGCCGTCCTCACGTCGCCGACGATCGATAGCCGTCCGGTATCGCGAATGAGCCATGTTGTTTCGATCGTCTGTCGAGCGTCTTGACAGCCCGGGCCGATCGCAGGAACACCGGCACGGGTCCGTTTGTTTGATAGCGCCGGACACCCTTGCGTGTGCTGGCATGTAAGCCTGCAGCTACAGAGCTGCTTGCTACACGGAGCGATTCAATCAACGCGCGTTCCAGGAGAGAAATATATGCGTGTGATGCTCCTGACCAGACTCCTCGCCTGCTCCTCGTTATTCCTCTTCAACGTCTCGTTCGCGGCAGAACCGCTGCTCCTCGAAGAGGCCCGGCTCGTGCCGGACGATCCGTCACCGCCCGGCTTCGGCAACTCTGTCGCAATCGATGGCAACGTCGCCGTGGTCGGCGCCACTGATGGCGGCGGCATGCCCGAGCATGGCCGTCCCGGTGCAGCCTATGTATTCGAGCGGCAAGCCAACGGTCATTGGCAACAGGTTGCGAAACTGCTGCCGCTCTACGAAGAGCCAGAAGGTCCGGGGTCGAGCAACTTCGGCACGTGGGTTGCGATAGAAGGCAACGTGATCGTGGTGGGCTGTTACTTCAGCCCGCAGACCACGGTATTCGAGCGTATCAATGGCGTGTGGACGCGCACGGCTGTGCTCGACGATACGGGTGGCGCGACACTCGACATTCAGGATGGCACCATCATCACGTCCTTCGTACACGGCGCCCATCTCTATCGCCGCGGCCCTTCCGGTTGGGCCAAAGTTCAAGAACTCCGCAACGGGCTCCCCTTACAGGACGCGGACTACGTCGGGCCGAGTGTCGCCATTTCTTCGATCGCCGCATTCCACGGCAGCTACGGTAATGACGACGGTATCGATCCACCGGCGCCCAGCACAGCGTATATCTATCCGCTCGGTCCCGATCATCTGTGGACGGGTGCGCCGCCGACCGTCATCCCCGATCCGTCGGGGGCGCAGATGGCGAGCAGCTTCTCAGCGTCCATCCGGGCCTCGGGGTCGAGAGCCATCATCTACGGCTTTCCGCTGCCTTATATCTTCGAACGCAATGCCCAAGGTGCATGGAATATCTCGCAGACCCTGGACGGCGCGCTCGACATCGACGGCGACACGATCCTGGCCGCACCGCGCACGGGAGACATCCAGATCTATCGCCACACGTCCGCCGGCTGGACACACAAGGCTTCGCTGGCCTCGAGCGTCCGAGAGGGCCTGGGCTCGATGAGATTGAAAGGCAACCAGGTCATCGCTGGAGGCAACTGGACCGTTCCCCGACCGACCGGGCCCGTCGCCTATGTATTCAAGATCCCGGACCAGCTCGCGTCGAACCCAGCGAGGGTCGAGGAAGATCTCGAGGATGGCATTGCCAATGGCTGGGTTGCGCAGCCGAACAGTACGTTCGCGGTAACCAGCGTCGGTGGCTCGAGAGTGTATCGGCAGACGAATGTCACTACACAAGCTGCATCGATCTACCAGAGCGCCGATTGGGATCGTCAATCGATTCAGGCGGATGTGACGCCTCGTTCATATGCGCCGACACCGGGAGATCGATGGTTCGGCTTGATGGTCCGCTACATCGACGCCAACAATTATTACTACATCACAGTGCGCAACTCGAACACGATCCAGCTCAAACGGATCGTCAACGCAGTGGTCACGACGCTTGCATCTGCGCCGCTGGCGTTCGCACTCGACCGCAGCTATGGGCTGCGGCTGGAGGCACACGGAGAGCGTTTGCGTGTGTTCGTGGAGGGTCGCCTGCTGCTCAGTGCGGATGACAACGCGCTGACTCGTGGGCGGCCCGGCATCAACATGTACAGAACGCGAGCCGACTACGACAACGTGCTTCTCAATCCAGACCCGAGCGTCGTAGTGAAAGACGAGCGTTTCAACACGCCGACGATCACGCCTTGGGATTACGCGAACTACAACTATCAATGGGTCAAGCTGCCCGACCGGAACGTGTTCACCCAACCGAGCACCGAAGGGGGCGCCTACTCGATCTCCGGGTTCACCGACGTCACCGATCAAATCGTTCGGGCGCGGCTGCGTGCAACTCAGTTCAATGGCGCCGATCGATGGATCGGACTCATCGGTCGATACGTGAATCCGGAGAATTACTACTACGTCACTCTTCGCAACAGCAACCAGATCTCGCTGAGAAAGCTGACCAACGGCGTCATCACAACGCTGGACACCGCCGTGCTACCCGCGACCATGCCGGTGACCGTGAATGCCTGGTACGACCTGCGATTGGACATCGTCGGAACGAAGCTGCGCGCCTACTTGAATTGGGCGCTGATGCTCGAAGCAACGGACAGCACCTCGCCCCATCTTGCGGGCGCCGCAGGCGTGGGTGCATATAAGACTGCGGCTGAGGCGGACGATTTTCTCGTGGTTCAACCGTGAAGAACTAGAGGCGGCGTCGCGATTCGTGGCGCGACGCCGCCTGGGGCAAAACGGTTCAGATCCCTCGTTGGCGGATGAACGTGCGTCCTTCTGCAAGGCAGATCGAGGTACTTTGGAATAGCTACAGTTCACGGTGCATTTGTTGACAAACATCGGAATCGGGGAGCAGCATCACCTCGGGCTACAAGGCCGTGCCCACGAACGCAGTTGCCGTAAAGTCGCGGACAGACTCACAAGGAGAAGGTCATGGCAGGACTCGTTTTCTCCACTGCGCGCACGATGCTTTCTTCGCTTGCTCTGATCGCCTGCACAATGGGCGCAACCCAGCAGGCGCATGCCGAAGCAGGCGATTACAGCGCCCTGCAAACGATCTTGAATCTGATCTCCCCGCCCCCTGCGGACAACCCGGTGACGCCGGCCCAGATGCAAGGACCCTATCCGCTGTTGCCCAATCCATCCGGGTACAGCGATGGCTTCAGTCCCGGCGCCTACTATCAGTGGCAGACAATCAAACTCGCGCCCTCGACCGGCGCGGTGTGCGGCAACGGTTCGCAATACAAATTCTTCGTGAACCGTGTACCCAACACACGGAACACCATCATCTACATGGAAGGCGGCGGGGCGTGCTGGGATTACGCAAGCTGCACCGGCCAGACCGGCATTCGTGGCGCACGCAATCCGAACGGCATTCCCGACGATTACATGAGCCTGCTCAATCCAGCGAGCAGCCTGGTCAGCCCGTTCGTCGTGCGCGCACATCCTTGGTCGTCGGTCAAAACACAGAACTGGAACATGGTCTATGTTCCTTACTGCACCGGTGACGTGTATAGCGGCGACAAAGTCGCGGTGTACAGCGACCCCTCCGGGCAGAACAGTCCATTGGTGTTTCATCACAACGGCGCCCGCAACACCCGCGCCGTGCTCGCATGGTTGAAGAATCGTTTGCCCCGTCCAACGCAGATGCTGTCGACGGGCTGCAGCGCCGGCGGCATCGGTAGCCTCAACAGCTACGCGACCGTCCGGCGCGACATGGCTCCGACATACGGATATCTCATCAACGACTCCGGCCCGTCGTTCTCTGCGCCGGTCGGCGGCAATCCGACTCAGTACCCGTCGGCGCCGTTACATATGCAGATTCGCTCCGCATGGGGTCTTGATCAGGGTCCGATGCCGTATCTCGCTTCGGTGCTGCCCGGCTTCGACAGCAACAATTTCGGCAGCATCTACCCGGCGCTGGCGGCGAAAGTGCCGAACGATCGCCTCGGTCACACGCATTTCTGGCAGGACCTGAATTACTCGTCGTACTCGTACGAGCGTTTCTTTCCAGAAATCGTCAACGCGACGACCCAGGCTGCGAAAGAGGCGTTGATTCATGCCAAGTGGGGCGCCGATACCGAACGCCTGAAGCAGACATTGCAGACGCTGCCCAACTTCGGCGGCTACTTCCCGCAATTCCGTGCGCTGAACGAAAGCCACTGCACGACCATCGTCGACTTCGAAAGCGGCGACATTCAGGAACGCTCGCTGGAACTGCGCCATTTCATCGACAGTGTGCTGGATGGCAGCGGCGCCGTGCTGGACGCGTCCGAAGCCAGCGATCAAGCTGACCGCGCCAAGCCGGCCAACCCGATTTATCAGTTGATCGAGTCGCTGTTGTAGGCGTGCGATGCAAAGTCGATGGACAAAGATCATTGCCCTGGCGCTAGCGGCGGTGGCGGTTGGCTGGGCGCTGCATGTCAGCCAGCGCTCAGCGGAGCGAACGCAGTCGACCGACGCGTACGAGACCCCTAGTGAAGCAGGAGCGAACCAGGACGCTCCTGCCTCTTCGCCTGCACCCGCGCCGACCGGCGCGCCAGCAACCGCGAGCGAGAATGCGAGCCCTGTCGATGTACAGGAACGCGCACGATTCAACGAACGGGCCAAGCAATTCTTCGCGCAAGCTCCGGCCTTGTCGCCCGAGGAGGCTCGTCAGCGAGCAGACGATCTCTCACAGGAACTCTCACGCATCGAACAGGCTGGAGGCTTGTCCGCGGGCGAAACCTTCCTGATCCGAGCTGGATTGATCGGATACACCGTTGCCGACGAACAGGAACAAGTAGCGCAGATACGAGCACTCAAGGAACGGTACGAGGCAGACGCCCGCCAACGCAACGCTCAGGCGTCGGCGCAATCCGATCCGATGTTCCAGCTGTACAAGGTACGGGAGAACCAGATCGTTTCGGAGACCCTCTCATTACAGTCCATCCCGAACGGCCTGAGCCGCGATGAATATCTGCGCCGCCGCTTGCAGGCGGAACGGGAACAGCTGTTCGGTGACGGTAGATAGTACTCCGCCCCCTCTGTCATCTCCTTCGCGTTGAAAGAATTCCCTACCTTTCGATAACCGCCTTCCCGGCGTGCGCCTCTTGCCCCCGGTTCGAGAGGCGCTAGGATGAGCCAGTCCCTCCAGAGGAAGTGTGTCATGAAGCTCTACTACGCACCGGGTGCCTGCTCACTTGCTTCCAACATCACGCTGCGCGAAGCGGGGATCCCGTTCGAAGCGGTAAAAGTCGACCTGCGGGCCAAGAAGACGGAGAGCGGCGAGGATTTCACTTCGATCAACCCGAAGGGCTATGTGCCCGCGTTGCGCCTCGATAACGGCGAGGTGCTCACCGAGAACATTGCGGTGCTGACCTACATCGGCGACCAGAATTCCGCCTCGAAACTCACGCCGGCCGCCGGTACGACGGAGCGCTATCGGTTCGCGGAATGGGTCGGCTTCATCAACTCGGAAGTCCACAAACCGCATGGAATTTTCTTCAATCCTGCCGCTGGCGACGATACCAAGCAGATCTCCCGCAGCGCCATCACGCGCCGGTATGGCTGGCTGCAGGACGTGATGAGCACGCGCCAGTTCGTCATGGGCTCGCAGTTCACCGCGGCCGACGCTTATCTCTACACCGTCCTGCGATGGGCGCCTGTGGCGGGCCTGGACATTGCCCAGTGGCCCGCTCTCAAGAGCTATGCGGATCGAGTTGCGGCCCGTTCACATGTTCAAGAAGCATTGCGCGCAGAGGGTCTTGCATGAGCGCCTTAGATGACTAACGGGCTCACGATCAATTTCGTCAAACCCCTGCTGCTCGCCGGCGCAGTCGTAATCTCGGTTAGCTTGGGGGCTGCCCTCGTATCGAGTCACGCGAACGTGCCAAACAAAAGTGATGACAAACAATCCTCCGGCGCAGAGGCTGCGAATGCGCTACTGCAATCGCTACCGGAGACCAAGCGAACGCAAGCGAAGTTGCCTTTCGATTCGTCTGAGCGCACGAACTGGCACTACGTTCCCAAGAGGCGTGCCGGCGTCGCTTTGGCGGAGCTCGATGCAAACCAGCAGGCGTTGATCGATCCGTTGCTGAACTCAGCGCTGAGCCCGACAGGCGTGAAGACCGCTCAACAGATCGTGCAGCACGAATCGATCCTGGCAGAGATCGAAGGGAGCCGGCGGCGCGATCCGGAGCTCTACTACACCGCCGTTTTCGGCGAACCCGGCCCGCGCGCACCTTGGGCATGGCGATTCGAAGGCCATCATCTTTCTGTGAACGTGACCCATGTCGACGGTCAAACTCAGGTCGTGGCGCCGCTCTTCATGGGCTCGAATCCCGCGCGCGTACCGCATGGCCCGAAAGCCGGTCTGCGCTTGCTCGCGGCAGAAGAGGATCTGGCTCGCGATCTGATTCGTATGCTTCCGGAGGAACGACGCACTCGCGCGATTCTTTCCGACAAAGCTTTCTCAGACATCGTCACACGTAACGACCCAAAGGTACGTTCGCTGAACATGGAAGGGCTCGCGGCAGGCGACATGTCTGAGTCTGAGCAAGCGCTCCTGCGTAAGCTACTGCACGTGTACTCGGATCGCATGACGGAGACAGCCGCGCGAGAGCAACTCGATCGCATCGAGCGCGCGGGCTTCGACAAGCTGCACTTTGGATGGGCTGGCAGCATCGAACCTGGCAAGCCGCACTACTACCGGGTGCATGGCCCCACCGTGCTCATCGAGTACGACAACACTCAGAACAACGCCAACCACATCCATAGTGTCTGGCGCGACCTGGAACGCGACTTCGGCGGGGACCTGCTTCGCGCGCACTATGAAGCGCATCGGGGCGGTGATCATGGGCATGAGCACTAGCGCGAACGCCCCCCGAACGTTCCCGCGTATGCTTGCGCGGCATGCGATGTGTCAAAGAAGCGAAGAAAGAAAACCCGAGTGTTCGGCCAGTACAAGCAAATTGAGAGCCACGCAAACCCAAAACGTAAATAGGAAAGATTTTTTGCTTGACTTGTGACGAAACACCCTCTGTGCGATCAAGCCGCCCGGCCATCCGCCAGCGAGGGCGAGCAAGTGCAGCGTGTTTTCTGGTGTCCGCCATCGATTGTTCATCGCCGCGCTCTTGTCGAACGCATACGCAAACAGCGTGATGCCCGTCATTGCGATGTAGATCAGCGGCACGGACATCGCGATCCGATCCGCAGCAACGAGAAATGTCAGGCAAGCAGCGAAGACCGCGATGAAGAGATAGGCGGCGACGCCAGATTTTCTTGGAGCGCCCGACGACTTGTGTGCTTGCTTGCGCGAGCGTCCAGCGCTCGCGTTGTACGCAGCGCGCTCTAGCCCCAAAGGCCGTACATCGGAGGCCTGAAGTCTGCCCTTGGCGTCTTTGGTCGCTCGATACGTCACCGCATCGCCCGCCTGCGGACGCCGCACTCGCACCGAAAACGCCTTGATGTGGCAGAAAACTTTTGCACCGCCGCCATGCGGCTCAATGAAGCCGAAGCCTCGATCGTCATTCCATTCGACAAGCGTGCCCTTGATGTTCATGCAGCGGATTATCGATGACCAGGGAACATTTCGGAATGCTCCTTCGCGTCGCGGACAGCCTACACCCGCGGTCGAAGTCGTAGCTCTGGCGTCGGGCGAGGCGCACGAAACGCAGGGTGCAAGCGTCGAACGCTCGCGGTGCTCCGAATCTCCTCGCCCAGCCTTTCCAGTTCAGTAGAGAGGTGCTCTGCCACGGCGACCTGGCTTTTCGGTCCGAGCCCCGCCAGTGCTTTGGTGGGTGTTCGCAAGAACTGATACCACCGCGGCCCGTGGTTCGCGCTCGAGAAAAAGCGATCGTATGGATACCCGAGCTGTCGTGCCTCCGCAGCGCCTCGTGCCAGGCTCTCCAAGGATTCAGCCATCGCGCCCAAGAACAGGCGCAACCTGATGAGTTGGTGATTCTCCCAGTTCATCGTCGGTCTCGCCTCCTGACCGATCGCCGAGGCATTCCCAAACCGAGCGACGAACTCCCTACCCGCCTGCCGGCCATATTCGGTGAGCTCCCTGATCAGTGCCTGAGACATTGCAAGGTTCAGCCCGCCCTGCTTCTTCGTCAGACGAATCAGTCCGATGCGATCGCGGAACCCCGGCATGTGAGACAAGGTCTCGTGATTCCAGTCCTTGGCCACGTTGATCGTCACCCCCAGGAAGTTCAGGATCGCGCCCGCACCCTGGCCGTTGAAGCGCTTCCAGTACGCCAGTCGCGCATCGCCATTGTTCTGTGGAAACACGACCGCCGTTTCACTCTCGTCCTCACGCGAACCGAGATCCAGCCCGAAGGTGGGGCGAACCGGTAGCGGTGTGTCGAAGAAATGAATGGGAAAGTTCGAACCGACGCCACCGTCCGTGAACCAGCATTTTTCGGGCGAGCGTCCGGCCAGATCGGCCTTGCGAAAGTCGACCGCATACAAGGGGATGGCGCTCAACAGAATCGGAAAGCTCAGACTCATCCGTACCGCAACGACGACCGGCAAGTCATGGGGAGCGGGCAGACGCCGAAAGCCCTTGGAATCGACCTTCTCGAGCGCGCGATCCGACCTCTCATCGAACGGCCGCTCGCGCGCCACCATCCAATCTACAACCGCCTTGGGGAACAGCGCCCGAAACTCCTCCTCCCGATACCAGAACTGCCTGTTCTCCTTGACCTGCTCGTCGTCTCGAAACGGCAGTCGAAACGGCCGACCGAGCGTCAGACAGGTAGTCATCATCTGCAGGTTGATCCGCTCGGCCTGAAGATCGCCGAACGTCAACGGCTTCTCCTGCGGCTGCCCACTCAGATCGTTCAGGAAGTTCGTCAGCCACAACGTCAGACACTCTTCGGGATGGGCTTCCTTCTCGCGCGGCATGCCGCTGCACAGCCCAAATCCGTGATGCGGCAACGTATTCACAATCCGGCGCCACACCAATCCCCCGACGACCGCCAGCATGAACACGATAGCGACCGCGACCAGAATCGCAGCGAGGATCGCAACCGAAAACCGAGAGGCATCCGCCCAGTCGATGAGCCCCAAGGCACTGAGGCCGACCGTCAGAGCCACGACGGCCGCGAGCCAGTGATGCCGCAACAGGGTGATCACGACCGCCGACACGGGAGACTGCGACTGAGTCGCCGCCACGAATGCCTTGAAGACGGAGCGCACGTCCGGATGGGGTCGAAAGAATGCGAGCAGCAGCGTGGGCAATCCACTCGGCGAGGAACTCGAGAGCAGCTGTGGCAAGTCCGCGAGCCGTTGAAATGGCGCCTTCGCAAACGATATCCCTGCCTTCGCACGACACCGACCGAGCTCGGCCGCTGCTGCTGCGGCCGCCGCTATCGCCCCCGCACTGGTTCCGCCGATATTCCGAAAGCGAAAGGCCTTCGCGATCTCGACGATGGCCAAGGGATAAACGATCCCGCTGGTGATGCCGCCTTTCATCACCAGGTCACACTCGACTGGGAACGCAACTGGATCTGCGGAGGCGCTCGACCCTTCCGCCTCACTCGCTGACGACCGTCGTGTACTCATGAAGATTCCCTGTTCAGAAGCTGACATTCCATAGCTGTGCGACTCCGCGCCGCACTCGAGCAAATTCGCATCGGAAGTATTGCTGTTTCGGGACACGGCGGCGAGACGAAGTTGTCGCAATCCTCCCTGCAGCGCAGTTAGGCGCCGGGATGATGGCCCACTCCGATTTGCGGCGCGAGCTCTAATCCCGGACAATTGCGCGCCCCGCCGCGCACTACCTCGACCATGTCCGGAAAATCGCTCTTACACGTTCCACGAGCGGCCGCACGCAGCCCCTCGACGCCGGATCAAGATCGTTTCCGATATCTCATCCACCAGATCGAGACGATGCGGCGCGCGCGCACCGATTGGGACGCACTGGTCGCCGGATTCAGAACCTCGGACGCCGAGCGGATCTATCCATTGCGTGCGACCCTCAGGCAGGTCACTCGCGAAACGGTTCTCGTGATCGATCGACTGCTCGAGGGCAAGGGCTGGTCAAAAGCAGACCAGGCCGCACTGAAGGAAATCGCGTGTCAAACGGCGGAAGCGCTCCTGCACGCCAATCCCGACGATCTCGAGATCCGCGACGTGTTCGATCGCTACAGCTCGATGACATTCGAGGAATCGAAGCGAGAAGAAATCGAAGATCTGAAGCAGCATGCGAAGGAGCACATGGGCATCGACCTGGACGATGCCAACATCGAGTCCGAAGAGGAGCTGGTCGAGCACATCTACGAGCACATGAAGAAAGGCGAAGCCCGCGAGCGCGAGCGCACGGCGGAGCGTCGCAAGTCGCAAGTCCAGCAGCGGGCCGAAGCCAACGCAAAGAACGCGAAGCAGTTTCTTAGAGAGATTTATCGCAAGCTCGCAAGCGCCGTCCATCCCGACCGCGAGGCCGACGCGGCACGACGAGCCGAAAAGAACGAGCTCATGCAACAGATCAACCGCGCCTACGCGACCAACGACCTGTTGACGCTGCTCGAGGCACAACAGCGTCTCGAACTCATCGATCCCGATCACGTCAGCAAGATCAGC
>Ga0182742_1000558_pt1 | contig 56856 bp, 57 predicted proteins | sample eDN5th37CBELigMG_FD_128880 | JGI IMG/M metagenome (GOLD analysis project Ga0182742, IMG submission 128880) | Enriched Miracle-Growth compost microbial communities from Emeryville, California, USA - eDNA 5th pass 37_C BE-Lig MG (version 2)... ...
ACCTGCTGTACCAGCCCGACTCCAGCGACAACACGCCGCGCTTCAAGCAGATGGAACAGGATCACGGCCTGGAGAAGTCGCTCGACCTGACCCAGCTGCTCGATCTGTGCAAGCCTGCGATCGAGAACGGCGAGAAGGTGGTCGCGGAGCTGCCGATTCGTAACGTGAATCGCGTGGTCGGCACGATCACCGGCAGCGAGATCACCCGCAAGTACGGCTCCGCCGGCCTGCCCGAAGACAAGATCCAGATCCGCTTCAAGGGATCGGCGGGTCAGAGCTTCGGCGCGTTCCTGCCGCGCGGCATGACTTTCTACCTGGAAGGCGACGCCAACGACTATGTCGGCAAGGGCCTCTCGGGCGGCAAGCTGATTCTTTACCCGCCAGCCGGTTCGACGTTCGTTTCCTACGAGAACATCATCATCGGCAACGTCGCGCTGTATGGCGCGACCAGCGGCGAGGCGTACATCGGCGGCATGGCGGGCGAACGTTTCTGCGTTCGTAACAGCGGCGTGCACGCTGTCGTCGAAGCTGTCGGCGATCACGGCTGCGAATACATGACCGGCGGTCGTGTGATCGTGCTCGGACCCGCTGGCCGCAACTTCGCCGCCGGCATGTCCGGTGGTGTGGCGTATGTGCTCGATGAGCACGGCGACTTCCACACCAAGGTCAACAAGGAAATGGTCGAAGTGGGTCCGTTGGAAGAGCCCGAAGAGATCGCCGCTGTCGGCGCCATGATCGAGCGTCACTACGGCTACACCAAGAGCGCCCGCGCACGGCAGGTTCTCGATCACTGGAACGACATGGTGAAGAAATTCGTCCGTGTCCTGCCGCGCGACTACAAGCGCATGCTGGGTTGTATCGCCCGCGCCCACGAACAAGGTCTCACTGGCGACGACGCGATCATGGTCGCGTTCGAAGAAAACGCCAAGGACACCTCGCGGGTGGGAGGTAACTGATGAAGAGCCAGGCACACGTGGTGCTCGTCGCTGCGCGAAAACGCAGCGACGCGCGCGCACTCACCGTCTGACCGTCGCCATTCATCATTTAGCCAGAGCCAATTGAAGTCATGGGTAAGCCAACAGGATTCATAGAATATCTACGCGAGCTGCCGGTCGATCGGACCCCGCAGGATCGCGTGAAGGACTGGAAAGAATTCCATCACCACATGGAAGACAAGCGGCTGCGTCATCAGGCCGCTCGCTGCATGGACTGCGGCGTACCGTTCTGTCACACCGGCAAGTTGATCAGCGGCATGGCCTCGGGCTGTCCGGTGAACAACGTGATTCCCGAATGGAACGACCTGGTCTATCGCGGGTTGTGGCGCGAAGCGCTCGAACGCCTGCACATGACCAACAACTTCCCCGAGTTCACCGGCCGTGTGTGCCCGGCGCCGTGCGAAGGTTCGTGCGTGCTCGGCATCAACAATCCGCCCGTCACCATCAAGACGATCGAAAGCGCCATCGTCGACCGCGGTTGGGAAGAAGGCTGGGTGCTGCCCGAGCCGCCGAAGAGTCGTACCGGCAAGAAAGTCGCCGTCATCGGTTCCGGCCCCGCCGGCCTCGCTGCTGCCGCTCAGTTGAACAAGGCCGGTCACAGCGTGACCGTGCTCGAACGCGCCGATCGCCCGGGCGGTCTGCTCATGTACGGCATTCCGAACATGAAGCTCGACAAGAAAGAAGTCGTCGAGCGTCGTTTGAAGTTGATGGAAAAGGAAGGCATCAAGTTCATCTGCAATGCCAACGTCGGCGACAACGTCGAGCCGCAGCTGCTTCGCAAGGACTTCGATGCGATCGTCATCGCCACCGGCGCCACGCAGCCTCGCGACCTGCCTGTGGAGGGCCGCTCGGCGAAGGGCGTGCACTTCGCGATGGACTATCTCACCGGCAGCACGCAGGCGTTGTTGAATGGCGGCGCCGACCACGCTCCGATCCACGCTCGCGGCAAAGACGTGATCGTGATCGGCGGCGGCGATACCGGCACCGACTGCGTCGGCACGGCGATGCGCCAGGGCTGCAAGTCCGTCACTCAGATCGAAATCATGGCGCAGCCGCCGATGGATCGCGCCGCTGACAATCCCTGGCCAGAGTGGCCCAAGGTCTACAAGATGGACTACGGCCAGGAAGAGGCCGCGGCCAAGTTCGGTGCCGACCCGCGCACGTATCTCACGACTGTGAAGCGCTTCGGTGTCGACGCCAACGGCGCCGTGAACGAAGTCGTCACCGTGCAGATCGATTGGCAGAAGAACGACAAGGGCGGCTTCGTTCCGGTCGAAGTGCCCGGCACGGAAAAGGTGTATCCCGCTCAACTCGTTCTGTTGGCCATGGGCTTCCTGGGTCCCGAGCAGATGCTGCTGAAGGACCTCGCAGTGGAAACCGATGCCCGCAGCAACGTGAAGGCCGAACACGGCGACTTCACTACGAGCCTCAAGGGCGTCTTCGCCGCCGGCGATTGCCGCCGCGGTCAGAGCTTGATCGTGTGGGCCATCAACGAAGGCCGCGGCGCCGCCCGCGAGTGCGATCGTTATCTGATGGGAACGACCGAGCTTCCCTGAGCCATGACGGACGAGGGGACCCTCGCGGTCCCCTCGATATTTCTTCGGGCCAAGGCGCGCCTGTTTGGCCCCTCAACTCCCACTGCTGGCCGTACCCGGCGCCACCTCTCGCTCCTAGTCCCGAAAGCTCAACGCGAGCACGGACGATTCCTTGCTCTCATTGCGGCGCCAGTTGACGAACGCTGAGCACTCGATGAGTGCTGCGTATTGTTCCGGGCATTTGCGGCGAAACTCGCGGACATGATCCAGCTGCAGCGTGAGCGCCGTACCAGGGGCGCAATGAACTTTCGTCATTCCGTCCTCTGGAGCATCCAGTGACGTCATGCAATCGATCCACGCGCTGATGTTCTTGCCATAGAACTCGGGGAAGCCAAAAGCCTCGGCGAACACCGCGTGGAACGAAGGCCAATCGGTGATCCGCGCGCAATCGATCTTTACGGTCGTAACGATCATGCTGGATTACTCACGAAAGACGGCCAGGGAGACCCGCAGGCCCTAGGGCCTTCGAAGCGTCCGTGAGATCGGATGCGCCACTTTTCGAGCTTTACGATCCGGCCGCGCTGGTTGCTTGCGTTTCGCATTCATCTTGGTCGTCGCCAGGCCCATTAGACGTCGGAACGTCGGACATTCCATATGACTCGGCGCGGGGCAAGCGGCTGCATGGCGAAGGCCGTCACGCATGGCGGTGAGTTTGCGGATGGTTGCATCGAGCTGGTCGGCCTTGCCGGCGAGCAGGCTGCGGTCGACACGCAGTTTTCCATCTGGCGCGAACATCTGTGCGATCTCATCCAGAGACAGGCCGGCGGATTGTCCCATGGAGATGATCGCCAGCCGCTCCAGCACGGAGGCCGCAAACAAGCGGCGTAGCCCGTGGCGACCGATCGAGGTGAGCAGGCCCTTCTCTTCGTAATAGCGCAACGCCGAGGCAGGGACGCCGGACCTGCGCGCGACCTCAGCTATGTCCATCCTCTTGACCTCAAGTTGACTTGAAGTGGCACTCTGCCAAGCAAGTCGAGCTTTAGAAAGAGGAGCAACTCATGAACGCCGTGCTCTCGGCAGTCTTCATTGGTGTCGGCGCTACCCTGATCATGGATACCTGGGGTGCAATCCGTAAGCGACTCCTGGGCATCCCTGCGGCGGACTACGCCCTCGTCGGTCGTTGGGTCGGCCACATGGCCCACGGCAAATTTCGTCATGAACGGATCGCGGCCGCCTCTCCGGTTCCGGCAGAGCGTGTCATCGGCTGGACCGTTCACTACGCCATCGGTGTCGCATTCTCCGCCGGGATGATCTGGATCGCAGGCGCCGATTGGCTTCGCCAACCCGCGATCGCACCGGCATTGGCGTTCGGCATCGCCACGGTGGCTGCACCCTTCCTGTTGATGCAGCCGGGAATGGGAGCCGGCATAGCAGCGTCGCGCACACCGAAGCCGTGGTCAGCGCGACTTCAAAGTTTCCTCACCCATGCGATCTTCGGCGTTGGCCTGTGGCTCGCGGGATGGCTGCACGCCCTGGTCAGATGATCCACAATATCTGCCGACACACGCCGGAGCCGACCATGCCTCGTTACGTTGCCCTCCTGCGGGGCGTGAGCCCGATGAATGCAAAGATGCCGGAGGTGAAGCGCGCGTTCGAGACCGCAGGCTTCACCAATGTGAAGACGCTGCTCTCCAGCGGCAACGTGGCATTCGATTCGCCAGCCAGATCCGAAAAGACCCTGGCGCAGCGAGCGGAGAAGGCGATGCAGGAGCACCTCGGTCGCACTTTCATGACCATCGTGCGCTCGAGCAAGGCGTTGCAGGAACTGATCGACGCCGATCCCTTCGGTGCTTATCGACTGCCGCCGAAATCCAAACACGTGATCACGTTTCTTCGCGCGGCGCCGACGGCGAAGCTGAAACTGCCAATCAAACTGGATGAAGCGCGGATCCTGGCAGTGCGCGGTCAGGAAGTGCTGACCTCGTACGTTCCGCACCCAGGATCACCCGCGTTCATGCGTCTGATCGAGAAAACGTTCGGTACGGAAATCACGACGCGAACATTGGACACAGTGAAGAAGTGCGCCTCGGCTTGAAAAGACAGAGAGCCGAAGCGCACCTCGAAACTTACGGCCTCACCCGCACCGGCAACGGCGGCGCCCGAGCGGGCGTCGGCGGATTCTTCTCCAACGCCTCGAGCGCGATCTGAACCGCACGATCGAGCTGAGGATCGCGACCGGCGTTGACGTCACGCGGCCATTGCTCGACATCGACATCGGGCGCGACGCCTTCGTTCTCTACCCGATAACCCTGATCCGTCCAGAACGCGATGTTCGGCGCCGTGATGCCGCCGCCATCCATGAGAGTTGGATAGCCGAGAATGCCAACGAGCCCACCCCAGGTGCGCTTGCCGACCACCGGACCGATCTGGAAATGCTTGAACATCCAGGGCAGCAGGTCGCCGCCTGAACCCGCATTCTCTTCGGTGATGAGTACCTTCGGCCCCTGGATGGCGCCGCGCGGGCTGATCAGATCGTCGCCATAGCGCATCTTCCAATGCGCAATGACCGGCCGACGCAGGATGTCGATGTAGTAGTCGGCGATCTGCCCGCCCCGGTTGAAACGCTCATCCAGGATCAAACCCGCGCGTTGCGATTGCGGATAGAAAAATCGCTTGAACATGGTGTGCCCGCCGTTGGCCGTGTCCGGCACATGCACGTACGCGAGACGGCCGCCACTCTTCTGCGAGACGTAGCGAATGTTTCCTTCCACCCAGTCCATGTAGCGCAACGCGGTTTCATCGCCGATCGGCACGACGACCACATCGCGGGAGCCCTTGCCATCGGCACTCGGGCCGACCGTGATGCGCACTTGCCGGTCGACACGATTCTCGAACAGCGAATACACGCTCGCCGGAGCCCGCAGCTCCTGGCCATCGACCGCGAGCAGATACTCACCCGGCCTGACGTACACACCAGGCGCACGCAGCGGCGAGCGCAGCTCCGGATTCCAGTTCAAGCCACCCAGGATTTTCTCGAACCGATATCGATCGCGCTCGATCACGAAATCCGCGCCGAGCAGACCCACCGGGACTTTCGCAGGCTTGAACGGATCATCGCCGGACATCTGGAAGCTGTGCCCGACCGAGAGCTCGCTCAGCATCATCTCGATGACTCGCTCGAGATCGCTGCGCCGGGCGAGATCGGGCAGGAAGGCCCGGTACTTCTCACGCATCGCCGGCCAGTTCGCTCCGTGATAGTTGTCGGCATAGAAATAATCACGGTTGATCCGCCACGCCTCATCGAGGATTTGCGACCACTCGGCGCGTGGATCCACGGCGACGCTGACATTGTTGAGGGCAAGCTTGCCTTTGCCGGGCGGCAACTCATCGGCAACGTCGGTCACGAACCAGTCCGTGCCGACGCGATAACCGATCCGCTTGCCATCGCGCGAGAGCAGATAATCCTCCACCGACTTCGCGAGCGTTTTGGTTTCGCGCTTGTCCAAGGTGAATCGTTTCAGCTCGCCAGGCTTGCTGAGCGCTTCCTGTGCCGTCGCACCCGAGCCTTCGATGAAATAGATCTCGCCGCTCGCACCGACCCGCAAGCTATGACGTGCGCCGACCCCGACGGGCAACGCGACGATGCGATCCTCGATGCCCACTGCATCGATGCGTACGACCGGCTTCTTGGCAGCGCCCTTGCCCTTGTCTTCCTTCGATGCGTCTTTGGCCTTGTTGTCTTCCGACGCGGCCGTCGTCGCCTGGAGATCGACTTCATCACTGAGCGGCGGCACTGCGCTCGGCCCATCCTGCCGCAGCGTGATGGCGTACAGGCCGTAACGCACCGGGCTGTCGATATTGATCTGTGAGAACCAGTCCTTCAGCGGCCCGGCGTCCGTGGATGCCAGCACGTAGATGAACTCGCCATTCGGATCGAACACCGGTTCGAGCATTTCCGACAGGCCATCGGTGACCTGCACGGAGCGACCCGTCTCCACCGACCAGACATTCACGGTCTGAATCAAACCGGCCGCCTGCACCGTGTACGCCAGCCACCGTGAATCCGGCGACCAGCTCGCGCGCATCAGATTGAGCGGTGTATAGACGGGCTCGGACGCGATCTTGATGTTCCTGCCGCTGGCCAGCTCGATCACCCAGAGCGATTGGCTGTTGTCGCGATAGGCGATACGGGAGCCATCGGGCGAGAAGGCGGGCCGGTCATAGAACCCTGCGCCCGCCAGCCGATAGTGACGCGGCTTGCCTTTGCCATCCTGATCGGCGACCACTATTTCGTATTCGCCGCTGGCATCGGAGAACCAGGCGATCTGCTTGCCATCGGCCGACCAGGCCGGCGAGTGGTCGTTCGCGCCGGTCGAGCGTGTCAGCTGACGCGCATCGCCCTTTTCCGCGGGCACTGTGACGATCTCGCCGCGATAGTTGAACGCCATGCGCTTCAGATCCGGCGATCCCGCCGCTTCCCGAATCCACTTCGAATCGCTCGCCAGGCGTGGACGAGTCTCCACCAGATCGGAGATCGCCGAGATGCGAAGCTGCTGTACCGAGTTGTCGCGAGTATCGAGACGATGCAAGTAACCCGCGTGCTCGAACACGATGACTGCAGCGCCATCGCCGCTGGGATCGGTGACCGGAAAGTCCTTCAGTTGCGTGAGCTGGGCGGCATCGCCGCCGGCGTCGTATCGAAACAGATTGAACTCGCCGTTACGATCGGAATTGAAATACAGCGTGCTGCCGATCCACATCGGATCGGTATCGTTGCTGCCGCCGGCGGGCTTGGGAACTTCCTTCACGGAAAAGTCGCCCATGTCCATCAGCCACAGCCGACTCTGAGTGCCGCCGCGATAGTTCTTCCATTGCCGGAATACTTCCCGACTCGGTGTATACGCCAGCGTGCGGCCATCGGCGGACAAGGCCGCCTTGCTGCCCGTTGGCACCGGCAACCGCTCGGGCGCACCGCCGGTCACGGCCACGGAATAAAGTTGTGTCGTTTGCGGCACGAATCGGCCGCGCTCCGAATGAAACAACACGCGACCGTTCGGTGTGAATCCCACCACGACATCGCGCCCCGGATGCCAGGTGAGCCGCTTTGCTTCGCCACCTTGCGCCGGCATCACGTATACATCGGTGTTGTCGCCATAGTTGGCGCTGAATGCCAGCCACTGCCCGTCCGGAGAAAAGCGCAGCGCCGATTCCTTGCCTGCCGCCTGAGTCAGGCGCCTGGCGCTACCGCCATCGATCGACGTGAGCCACACATCGTTGTCGTATACAAATGCGAGGTTTTGCCCGTGCACGGCGGGGCTGGAGAGCATGCGGGTATTGGCAACATCCGCCGCATGGCTCGAAAGGGCGATCGGCAGACCGAGCAAGGCAAGCAACGTCATCTGTTTCATGGTTGTTCGAGGTCCTTCCAAATGACCAGCGCCGGATGATAACGGCACGGTGCGGCGAAGATGTCGATTTCGCCGCAACGCTGTCCTTGACACCCCATGCAGGCTGCCGGAAGGTTCGCGACATCATGGATCCGGACCTCGCACCTCAGTACTCGCCCAAGGAGCGCCGACGCCGGCTGTTGCTGCATGCCGTGATCGGCACGCTGTTAGGGGCCGCGATGTACTGGTGGGCGCTGCCTCGGTTTCGTTCGTTCTCCGCTGATGCGGCGTGCGAAGTGATCTTCGGCGTGCCGGGCTCGACACTGCTGATCTATGCAGCCTTCGTTGGCGTGCCGCTCATGGCGGCGATCCTGATCGTGTTGCTGACAGCCCGGCAATCGATCGAGACCATCGCCACTCGTCGTTACCCGCCGCCTGGCCGCAAAGTCTATCGGCGCATCAAGATCAAGAAGGGCTGGCAGGCCATCGCGGTCGCCTTGATCCCGGCGATGTTCGTCACGTATCTATGCGTGATCAGCTCTCAGGGAATGTTGAAAGCGGCGGAGCTGGCTCGTTCGACGCGGCAATCCGCGGCGTGCGGCACAGCGCCGAACAAACAAAGCGCGGGCGATCGTAGATCCAGCCCGCGCGAACGACGCTGAACTGCTCGAGGCGCCCTCCCTTACTCCCGCGTGCCGACGCCCCGGTGCAACAGCCACACACAGCTGGCATACAACACGACTGCTGCGCCGATCATGATCGCATACGCCAGACGCACATCGACGTCGGAGACGCCGAGGAAGCCGAACCGGAACGCGTTCACCATATAAAGAATGGGATTGGCGTGCGAAATGCCCTGGGCCCAGCCCGGCAGCAGCTTGATCGTATAGAACACGCCGCCCAGATAGGTCAGCGGCGTCAGCACGAAGGTGGGAATGAACGAGATCTGATCGAAGTTCTTCGCGAAGATGGCGTTGATCATGCCGGCCAGCGCAAACACGATCGAGCTGAGCAGCACGGCCGAGATCACCACGCCAATGTTGTGTATCTCCATGTGCGTGAAGATCAGCGTGATCGCAGTGACAACGCCGCCGACGATGATGCCGCGGGTGACGCCGCCCATCACATAACCGCCCACGATCAGCCAGCCGGGCAACGGCGACACCAGCAGTTCTTCGATGTGCTTGCCGAACTTCGCACCGAAGAACGACGACACGACGTTGCCGTAGGAGTTCGTGATCACCGACATCATGATCAGGCCGGGCGCGATGTACTGGATGTACGTGTAACCGCCCATGTCGCCGATGCGACTGCCGATCAGGCTGCCGAAGATCACGAAATACAGCGTCGCCGTGATCGCCGGGGGCACGATGGTCTGGCCCCAGATGCGAATGATGCGACTGAACTCGCGGATGACGATGGTGTTGAAACCCACCAGATTCGTTTTCAACAGCATCGGCGCTTTCACTGCAGGCGAGAGGTTGGAAGGTTCGACGACTTTATCCATGGGCGGCCTCCTTCTGATTCACCAGCCGCATGAACAGCTCTTCGAGTCGGTTGGTCTTGTTGCGCATCGACAGCACTTCCATGCCCGAGGCGGTCAACTGCGAGAAAATGTCGTTCAGGCTCTGGTCCTTGGAGACCTCGATCTCCAATGAATGATCGTCCAGCATGCTGACCGCGTAGCCCGGAAGCACCGGTGGCGCGGTGATCGGATTGCGCAGGTTGAACACGAACACTTCCGTCTGCAGCTTGCGCAGGACGCGACTCATGCGGTCGTTCTCGATGATGCGGCCCTTGTCGATGATGGCGACATGGCGGCACAGGTTCTCCGCTTCCTCCAGATAGTGCGTGGTCAGGATGATGGTCGTGCCGGCGGCGTTGATGTCGCGCATGAACGTCCACATCGTGCGACGTACTTCGATGTCCACGCCGGCGGTGGGCTCGTCCAGGATCAGCAGGCGCGGCTCGTGCATCAGCGCCCGGGCGATCATCAACCGCCGCTTCATGCCGCCCGACAGGGTCCGTGAGACGGCGTTCCGCTTGTCCCACAAGTGCAATGCGGCTAGATATTTTTCCAGGCGCTTGGACGCCTCGTGGCGGGCAATGCCGTAGAAGCCCGCCTGGTTCAGCAAGATGGTGGTGACGGTTTCGAACTGGTTGAAGTTGATTTCCTGAGGCACCAGGCCGATGCAGGATTTCGCGATCGCCAGCTCCGAATCGATGTCGTGGCCGAATACTCGAACTTTGCCGCTGGTCTTGTTGACCAAGGAGGTAACGATGCCGATGGCCGTGGTCTTGCCGGCGCCATTGGGCCCCAACAGGGCGAAGAAATCGCCTTCGTCCACGGCCAGGTCGATCCCTTTGAGTGCCTGAACGCCGTTTTTGTAGGTCTTTGTCAGCTGCTGGAAAGTCAGTGCTTGCATGGTGCCTGCGGACCGCCTGCGCGAGCGGCGATGACATTGATCGGAGTGGAAAAAGTGGGCTGCGAAGGGTATCCGGGCCGGACCCGGCGCAGCAAGGCGCTGGCGGTCACCAATGTCGTGCCTGCAGCGAACTGTTGCAAAGTGTGCCGGTGGGCGGTCGCTTGAGGCGCCTGCCCCGACACCCGCGTGGTCGTTCGCTGACCGTGGCCGGAATTTGGCCGTCGGAGCGGCTTGACGGGACGATTCCAGGGCGCATCATGGCGGCCTTGCGATAGCGCAACTCAGCATGTACACGAGCTTTTTTGGCCTGGGCGAGAAGCCCTTCGCGATCACCCCGGACCCGCGCTACCTCTTCATGAGCGAGCGGCATGCGGAGGCGCTCGCGCATCTTTTGTACGGCATCACCGAGGCCGGCGGCTTCATTCAGCTCACCGGCGAAGTCGGCACGGGCAAGACCACGATCGTGCGCTCGCTGCTCGAGCGCATGCCCGGCCATGCCGACGTGGCCGTGATCCTCAATCCTCAATTAACGCCGGTTGAGTTTGTACTGACGATTTGCGAAGAGCTGGGCATCTTCATGCGCGATGAGGACGCCAGCAGCATCAAGGATCTGGTCGACCTGCTGAACCGGCGCCTGCTCGAAGCGCACTCCAAGGGCCGCCGCATCGTCGTGATCGTCGATGAAGCGCAGAACCTGACGCCGGCGACACTCGAACAGGTGCGCCTGCTCACCAATCTGGAAACCGCATCGAAGAAGCTGCTGCAGATCATCCTGATCGGCCAGCCCGAACTGCGTGAACTGTTGGATCGAGTCGAGCTGCGACAGCTGGCTCAACGCATCACCGGCCGCTATCACCTCGCGCCTTTGTCACGCAGCGAAACAGCTTCGTATGTGAATCATCGGCTCAAGGTCGCGGGCGCCGCGGGCGAGATCTTCAGCGGGGCTGCGCTACGCGAAGTGCATCGCCTGAGCGGCGGTGTACCTCGAATCATCAACGTGATCTGCGATCGAGCGCTGCTCGGCGCGTTCACGCAGGAGCAACACCGAATCGGACCGGGGATGATCCGCGAAGCGGCGAGTGAAGTGTACGGTCGCTCGTTTACGCCGCCGTGGATGAAGCTGCTGGTCGGCTCGGCTGGCGCCGTCGCCGTTCTCGGCCTGGTCCTGGGTACCTGGCAGCTCACGCGAACCACCGACGCTGAACAACCCATTGCCGCTGCCGAGGCTGCCGAAGCGGCCGTCGAAGCAGCGCCGGTGCAGCTCGCGCAGGTACAGCCAGCTCTACCGCCCACGCCACCGCGTCCGCAGGATGTCGCGGAGGTCCTGGTGGAAAAGGTCGGCATGACGAACACCGAAAGCGCGTTCAGCCAGCTGTTCTCGCTGTGGGGTGCGAAGTTCACGCCTCGAGGCGGCCGGCCCTGCGATCAGGCGACCAAGCAAGGGCTCGCGTGCGTTTATCAGCAAGGCACGTGGGGCCAGTTGCGGACTTTGAATCGTCCCGCGATCCTGACGCTGATCGATGAGGACAGCAATGCGCATCAGGTCGTGGTCTCCGGCCTGGTCGGCGACACGGCCAAGATCAATCTGCCGGACGAGACCAGAATGGTTTCGATCGCCTCGTTGTCACGGCTGTGGTACGGCGATTATCTGGTGCTGTGGCGGCCGCAGCTCGGTTCCACGCGAGCGCTGTCGCCCGGCATGCAGGGCGACGGGGTACGCTGGTTGCGTAGCAAACTGAATACGGTCGCCGGCAAGACGGATGAGACGCCGGGCAGCGATTACTACGATGAGGACCTGGTGAAAATGGTCGAGGACTTCCAGCGCCAGTATCGCTTGAACGTCGACGGCATCGCCGGCGTGCAGACACAGATCGTACTGGACTCGCTCGGCAACACGCCCGGCGCCCCGGTGCTCGTAGCGCAGGCGCGGGGAACGAGCTGATGAGCTTCATTCTCGATGCTCTGAAAAAATCCGAGAACGAGCGTCAGCGCCAGGTTGGTCCTTCGCTCGCCGATGTGCGCATCATTCGGAAGAACGCCGAGCGACCATGGTGGGTCGTCGCCGTCGCAGCGTTGCTCGTCGTCAATCTCGGCGTGCTGGCGGTCGTCCTGCTCCGCTATGGCGATGCGCCGCCCATGCAGCCGGCTCAGGCCGCTCCGGCTCCGGTGCAAAGCGCTCCGCCGCCGCAAGTTGCGCTTCAACAAAGTTACATCGCTGCGCCGGCCCCGGCCGCGCAGAATCAATATCAGTATCAACAGCAGCCGCCAGCCCAGCAGAACTATCGGCCGATCGTCCCCACCGATCCATCGGTGCGCTCGTTGGCGGATGAAGCGGGCGGATACGACGATGGTTATCCCGACGACCCGGCGAATTCACATCTCTCCGGCGCGGCGGCCGTGCCCCCAGGCCCGCCGATGGTTCGTCAGATCCAGCCGCCCACCGTGCGGCCGTTGCCCTCCGGTGCAGTGTTCGAAGCACGACAGGCGGCGAACGCGCCTGCGTCCGGCACCGGGGCGCTGGTTGGCAATGAAACATTGCCAACGCTGGAGGATCTCACCTCGAGCGGCACCAATCTGCCCGACCTGCACCTGGACATTCACGTGAATTCGCAGAAGCCCAGCGAGCGCTTCGTGTTCGTGAACATGCGGAAATATCTGGAAGGCGAAGTGCTCAAGGAAGGTCCTACCGTGGAACGGATTACCGCCGAGGGTGTGGTTCTGAATCAGCGCGGCCTCAGGTTTCTGCTTCCGCGACAATAGCCGTCTGGCCGTTGCGAGCTGTTCGACGGGTTGAATCCTCATCGCCCGTTGCTTCGAACCCGTTGCCAACGCCCAAACTCCATCGGCTGCCATGCCTTCTCCTGTTCATGAGCTGAACGGCGCTCGCCTCAGCCGCCTGCTGCGCGCCGGCATTCAACGACTGATTGCCGATCAGGAGCATTTGAATCGGATCAACGTGTTCCCCGTGCCCGATGGCGACACCGGCACGAACATGGCGCTCACCATGAGCGCCGTGCTGGCCAGCCTTCGCCGAGGTGCGGACGATCACGCCGGCACCACACTCACTCGCGCTGCCGACGCGGCACTCGACGGGGCCCGGGGCAACTCCGGCGCGATCCTGGCGCAGTTCCTCCTTGGCATGGGCGACAGCGCCGCCTCGCACGCCGCGCTATCGACTGCGCAGTTCGCAACCGCCGTGACGACAGGCGCGATCTACGCTCGCGACAGCCTGGCCGAGCCGCGCGAAGGCACGGTGCTCACCGTGATCACCGATTTCGCTACCGAAACCGCTCGGCTCGCCTCGACCGGCCTGCACGACTATCTGAGCCTCTTCACGCAGGCGCTCAACAAGGCGCGAGCGTCGCTTCATCGCACGTCGGATCAGCTGGAGGCGTTACGCATCGCTCGTGTTGTCGACGCAGGCGCGCAGGGCTTCGTCGATCTACTCGAAGGCATGACGGATCATCTGCATCGTGACGTCGATGCCGAGCCTGGCGATGTTTCCATGCTTGCCGCCGACCACGAAGCGAGCGCCGGCGAGATGCACGATCTGTCGCATCGATTCTGCACTGAGTGCACGGTCACGGGCGCCAATATCGATCGTCGCAAGTTGCGCGAGCATCTTTCGGCACTCGGCTCGTCGCTGGTGCTCGCCGGCACGACTCGCAAATCCAGGATCCACATTCACGTGAACGATCCGGCTGAGGTGTTTCGCGTGGCCGGCCTGTTCGGCAAAGTCGCCGGCCAGAAAGCCGATGACATGCAACGTCAGCAGCAGGCGGCGCACGACCGGTTGCGTCGAGTGGCCATCGTTACGGATTCCGTCGCCGACATTCCCGAAGACCTGCTCGATGAGCTCGGCATCCATGTCGTGCCATTGCGCATCCAGTTCGGCGAGCATAGCTATCTGGACAAGGTGGGCCTGTCGCCCGAAGAGTTTCTGGCCGAGCTGGTGCTCAATCCGAAACATCCAAAGACATCGCAGCCGCCGGCGGGTGACTTCCGGCGCCAGTTCGAATTTCTGAGCTCGCACTTCGAGGGCGTCGTTTCGATCAACGTCACCGGCAAGGTCAGCGGAACTCACAACGCCGCGCAATCGGCAGCGGATCGAGTGCGCGGTGCGAGCTCGATCGAGGTGCTCGACTCCGGCAACGCTTCGATCGGCCAGGGACTGCTCGCGATCTACGCCGCCGAGCTGGCCATGAAAGGTTTGGATGCTGCTGGCATCATCGCTGCCATTCGCCGGATGATCCCTCTCACTCGCACGTATGCGCTGGTGGGCTCGCTCGAATACGCCGTGCGCGGCGGACGAGTGAAGCCGGCAGTGAAGACCATCGCCGACCTGCTGGGGCTGTCGCCGGTGCTGGCTACCCGCACCGACGGCCGCATTGCGCCCGCGGGCATGCTGTTTGGTCGGCGCAATCGGCGTGACAAGCTGGTCCGTTTCATCACACGGCGCATGAACCGCGGCCAGCCCTATCGCGTCGGAATCGGGCATGCAAACGCCGAAACGGAAGCCCATCATCTGCTCGACCAGTTGCGACGCGAGCATCCCCAGCTCGAAAGCGCCTTCGTGATGCCGGTCGGCAGCACGCTGACTGCGCACGGCGGCCCGGGAACCCTGGTCGTCGGAATTCAACCATCCTCGCCCGATTGAGTCCCGTTAGATACACATACAGTCGTTGACACTGCGTCAACGACGGGCGCACCATAGCGCCATGTCGTATATCGCCGATCGCCGCCAGGAAGAGAAAGACCGCCGACGCGCCGAGATCGTCGATGCGGCCGAGAGCCTGTATCGCGAAGTGGGTTGGGACGCGGTCACCATGGACGCCGTGGCGCGCAAGGCTCGCTTGAGCCGGGCGCTGGTCTACGTCTATTTCAAGGACAAGAACGAGTTGCTGCTCGCCATTACCGAGCGCGCCATGCAGGTCCTGCGGACCCGTTTCGAAGAAGCCGGCGCGCGGGCCCACAAGGGCATCGATCAGATCGAAGCCATGGGCCGGGCCTATATGGCGTATGGCATGGAATTTCCTCATTATTTCGATGCTTGTGCGCGCCTCGAGCTGCGTGCCACCGAGTCTTCGGAGCGCGGCTCGATCGAAGACGCGGTGCTGGGCATGGGCCGGCGCGTGCACGAAGTCGTGGTCACCTCGCTCCAGACAGGCCAGCGTGACGGCAGCATCCGCGCCGACATTGGCGATCTGCACGTCACTTCCCGCGTGCTCTGGGGTTTCACTCACGGCCTGACCCAGATTGCGATCACCAAGGCGCGGCCGCTGGCGGACGCCGGCATCAGCGTCACTCAGCTCACTCAACAGGCCATCGAGATGATTCGCTACACACTGGCCGGTGGCGGGCGGCCGTCGACCGATTGACCCCGGTTTTTATTTGAGCATTTTTTGACACTTGTCTAACGACTGAACAACTGTGACGGCGGGCACGTGGATCGATGACCGTCACCAAGGGATGAAGATCATGCGAGCGCCAACTCTTCTGGCGATCATCGGGCTTTGCCTGAGCGCGAGCGCTTGGGCGCAAGGGCCGGAAAGCGGCGGGGATTTCGATACCGTTGTCTCGAACTACGTCGCTGAGGGATTGCGCAGCAATCTCGCCCTGCAAAGCCAGTATCTGGAAGTGGAGAAAGCCGCCGAAGCACTGGCCGAGGCACGCGCCCGTTTCTATCCCGAACTCTCGTTTCAAGCTCGCTACACGCGCGCCGACGGGGGCCGCGTCATCGACATCCCGATCGGCAGCTCGCTCAACCCGGTGTATTCGACGCTGAACGAGATGCTGGTGGCTCAAGGGCAGCCGGCTCGCTTTCCGCAACTCGGTAACGAGCGAATTCCGTTCCTGCGCACCGAGGAGCAGGACACGCGTTTGATGCTGCGTCAGCCTTTGTATGCCCCGGCGATTCCGGCCGCGGTCCGCGCACAGCGTGCGTTGTTGGATGCGAGCAGTTTCAATCGAATGGCGCTGGCTCGCGCGCTTCGTCGCGACATCACCGTTGCTTATGTGGATTGGCTGAAAGCGCGCAGCTCGGTCGAGATCGTCGCTGCGAGCGAATCGCTGCTGCGAGAGAACCTGCGCGTCAATGAATCTTTGTACGGCAACGGCAAGATCACCGAAGACCTGGTGCTGCGGGCCAAGGCCGAACTGCTCGATGTCGAGCAGCAGAAGCGCGAAGCCGAGAACCTGGCCACTCAGGCGCAAAGCTATTTCAACTTCCTGCTCAATCGGCCATTGCGGTCGGCGATCGAGCCCTCCTCCGCGCCTAACAATGCGGGAGCGAGCGAAGCGGCACTCGAACAGCTTTGGTCGACGGCGCTGGACCGTCGTCCCGAGATCGCGCAGCTCGAACAACTGCGTCGTGCGAGTGAAGAGCAGACTCGTATCGCCCGCAAGCAGAGATGGCCGACCTTGTCGTTCGGCGTGGATGCAGGCTCGCAGGGCGAAGACTACCGTTTCGGCGACGGTTATAACTTCGGCACGGCATCGCTGATATTCACCTGGCGAATCTTCGATGGCGGCGGCGACTCCGCTCGCGTCCATCAGGCCCGTGCCGCCGAGAAACAACTGGTGCTGAGGCAGGAGGAGATTGCCCAGCAGATCCGGCTGGAAGTTCAGCAGTCCTACGATCGACTCACGACCGCGCGAGATTCGCTGGCGACGGCCGCAGCGCGAGCTGACGCAGCTCGCGCCGCCTTCCGCATTGCCAGCCGCAAGCGCGACGAAGGCGTGATCAGTCAAGTCGAGTTCATCGATGCTCGCAGCGCACTGACTGGCGCCGAGCTGAATCACAACCTCACCCGCTTCAACGTGCTCGCGCGCCGCGCCGAGCTGGAATATGCGACATCGACGGGAGACATCCCGCTCGATCCAGGAGTCTGATCATGCTGCGCCCGTCCAGTGTTCTATCTCCGCTGCTGCTGTCGGCCACCTTGCTGATCGTTGCGGGCTGTCACAGCGGCGCCACAGATCAGCCCGACATCGAGCTGGCGCGAGTGCGCACGGCAACGGCGGTGGTCGGGCCCGCGGCGCCGTCGATTCGCACCAACGGCCTGCTCGCCAATGAAGATGAAATCCGGCTGTCCTTCAAAGTAGGCGGCGTGATTCGAAGGCTGTCCGTCACCGAAGGCGATCAAGTGCGCAAAGGTCAAAAGCTCGCCGAAATCGAACAGACGGAAATCGATGCCCAGGTCGAGCAGGCGGCGCAGGCTCACGCAAAAGCACGTCGCGACGTGGAACGCGGCGAGCGCTTGTACGCCGACAAAGTCATCAGTCTGGAGCAGTTGCAAGACCTGCGCACGCAACTCGCCGTGAACGAAGCTGCGCTGAACTCGGCGAAGTTCAACTGGAGCTACGCCACGATCGTTGCTCCTCATGACGGCACGGTGCTTCGCCGCCTCGCCGAAGAGCGCGAACTGGTGCAGGCCGGCAACCCGATTCTCGTGCTGGGTGCGAAGGATAAAGGCTTCATCGTGCGCGCAGGTCTGGCCGATCGCGAGATCGTGCAAGTGAAACTCGGCGACGAAGCACAGGTCCGCCTCGACGCCCTTCCGGGAAGAACGCTCACCGGCAAAGTCACGGAAGTGTCCGGCGCGTCGGATGCGAGCAGCGGCATGTTCGGCATCGAAGTCGCTGTGGATCCGACCGAGCTGCCACTGAAGAGCGGCCTGGTGGCAAAGCTCACGATCACTCCTTCGACGGCGAAGGCCGGCGAACGCATCTACGTTCCTGTTAGCGCGATCGTCGAAGGCCACGGCCGCACCGCTCGCGTCTTCGTCCTTGATGACAAACACGTGCGCCAACGTGAAGTCGATGTCGCGTTCATCGAGGGCGAGACGGTCGCGCTCGAAGCGGGATTGAGTGCCGGCGAGCAAGTCGTCACCGATGGCGCGCTCTACCTGGAGGACGGCGAGGAAGTGACGCTCGCCGAGCCTCTGACCGCGAATCGGGAGTAGCGCATGAGCTTCCTGGAATTTCCCATCCGGCGCTACCAGTTCACGCTGGTCGCATTCGCCATGCTGGTAGCGCTCGGCATCTCCTCGTTCTCGAGCATTCCGCGCCAGGAAGACCCGTACTTCCCGATTCCGATCTATCAGATCATCGTCGCGTATCCGGGCGCCGAGCCGCGCGATGTGGAGCGTCTGGTGGTCAAGCCCATCGAAGATCAGATCAGCGAGCTGGACGACATCAAGAAGATCGAGTCCTTCAGCAACGATGGCATGGCGATGATGATCGCCGAGTTCTACAGCACCGCCGATGCGGAAAAGAAATACGACGAGGTCGTGCGCGAGATCAACGCGCTGCGCCCGTCTCTGCCGGCCGAGATCGCGCGGCTCGAGATCAAGAAAACCAATCCCGGCCTGGTGAACATCGTGCAGTTTGCCCTGGTCTCGCCGGATGCTTCGTACCGCGAACTGGAAGACCAGGCTCGCGACCTCAAGGATGTGCTCAAAGCAGTCGACGGCGTGCGGACTTCGGAAACGTGGGCTTTCCCCGCTCGCGAGCTGCGCGTAGCGCTCGATCTGCCACGTATGGCAGAGCTGAAACTCGCGCCGAGCAAAGTGATCGACGCATTGAAGAGCGAGAACACCACCGTGCCGGGCGGCGCCATCGATGTCGGCAGCCGCAGCTTCAGCGTCAAGACCTCCGGCAGCTACGAGTCGTTGGACGAAGTGCGCGACACCGTCGTCGCGGCGGTTGACGGCCGCACTGTGCGCATTCGCGACATCGCTGAAGTGCACTGGGATACGCAAGAGCACACGTACACCGGCCGCTTCAACGGTCAGCGTGCCGTGTTCGTCACGGCGAATCAGAAGGACGGCTACAACATCTTCGAAGTGCGCGAGCGCATTCTGGAAGCCGCCAGCAAATTCGAGCAGCAGTTGCCCAAGCGCATCAAGCTGGAACTGGGCTTCGATCAATCGCAGAACGTCGCCACTCGCCTGAACCGGCTCACGACCGACTTCGCGATTGCGATCGGCCTGGTCGCGATCACCCTGCTGCCGCTTGGGCTGCGCGCGGCAAGCATCGTGATGATCTCGATTCCCCTGTCGCTCGCGATCGGGGTGTCGACGCTGCACATGGTTGGCTACTCGCTCAATCAGATCTCGATTGCGGGTTTCGTCGTCGCCCTCGGCCTGCTCGTCGACGACTCCATCGTGGTGGTCGAGAACATTTCCCGTTTCCTGCGCGAAGGCCATTCGCGTACGGAAGCTGCGATCCTGGCGACGCGCCAGATCTTCCTGGCGATCCTGGGCTGCACGGCCACGATCATCTTCGCGTTCCTGCCCCTCATGATGCTCTCCGGCCCATCGGGCAAATTCATCCGAGTGCTGCCTACGGCGGTACTCTCGACCGTGCTCGCATCGCTGCTGATCGCGCTGACCATCATTCCCTTTCTCGCCAGTCGCATCCTGAGCAAGCACGAGAACCCGGAGGGCAATCGACTGCTCCAGGCGGTGCAACGAGGCATTCATCGTTTCTATCAACCGCTGCTGCATCGGGCATTGGCCAAGCCGAAGCTGACGGTGTGGGGCTCGCTGGCGGCTTGCCTCGTGATCATGTTTGGCGTCGGCGGCATCATCGGCTTCAGCCTCTTCCCCAAGGCCGACACGCCGAACTTCCTCATCACCGTCGAGACGCCGGATGGCAGCAGCCTCGCCGAGACGGATCGCGCGCTGAAGTTCGTCGAATCGCGCCTGGGCGCGATGCCTGAAGTTGCGTCGTACTTCACGAACCTCGGGCACGGCAACCCCAAGATCTATTACAACGAATTCGGTAACGAGGGCGCGAGCAACTATGGCGACATCTTCGTCAAGTTGAAGGACTACGACACGAGCGACACGCCGAAGAAGCTCGAGCAGTTGCGTCGCGAGCTGAAGCAGTACCCGAACGCGCAGATCTATGTGAAGGAATTCCAGAACGGCCCGCCGATCACTGCGCCGATTGCGATTCGTGTCATTGGACCGGAACTGGATGAGCTGGATCGTCTCGCGGCTCGCGTCGAGCAGCTGATCAAGGAGACGCCAGGCACGCGAGATGTCGACAATCCGGTACGCATCAAGCGCACCGACCTGCAGCTCAAGATCGATTCGCACAAGGCTGCGCTGTTCGGCGTACCGGCGATCGAGTTCGATCGCGCCGTGCGTCTGGCCATCGCCGGCGTTCCCGCCAGCCGTTACAAGGAGACGGACGGCGAGCAGTACGACATCATGGTTCGCACACCGATCGCGGAACGCGCCGACATCCATGCGCTCGATCAAGTGCGCGTGACGACCTTGAGTGGCGCGACGCTGCCGCTGAGCCAGCTCGCCCAGGTGGAGTTCATCGCCGCGCCGACGCAGATCGATCGCTACAACCGCGCTCGCGCCGTCACGATCAATGCGGAAGTTCAGAATGGTTACAACACGGATCGTGTCACCAGCGAAGTGCTCCGTCGCCTGGATGAAATGCAGTGGCCGCGCGGCTACTCCTATGTGCCCGGCGGTGAACTGGAGAGCCGTGCCGAAAGTTTCGGCGGTTTGCAGGCGGCGACAATCGTTGCGTTGCTCGGCATCGTCGCGGTGCTGGTGCTCGAGTTCGGTAGCTTCAAGAGCACGCTGATCGTGTTGAGCGTCGTGCCGTTCGGCATCGCCGGCGGCATTCTTGCGCTGGGGCTCGCGGGCTACAGCATCTCGTTCACCGCGACCATCGGATTCATCGCGCTCATCGGCATCGAAACCAAGAACTCCATCCTGCTGGTCGACTTCACCAACCAGCTCAGAGCCGAAGGCATGCCGCTGGATGAAGCGATCGAACGGGCCGGCGAGATTCGATTCCTGCCCATCCTGCTGACCAGCGCGACCGCGATCGGCGGCCTGTTGCCGCTGGCGCTGCAGAATGCCGGCATGTACTCGCCATTGGCGTGGGTCATCATCGGTGGCCTGATCTCCTCGACGCTGGTCGCACGAGTCGTCACGCCAGTGATGTACAAGCTCATTCCACCGGCCATCGAAGTAAAGAAAGCAGCTGCCCCACCCGCAGCTTCCTTGGACGCGCCGGGACACATCTCACCGGCAACGCCGTAACGCTTCCTCGATCCCCCAAACTCGCTCTCCGTACAGGACGGAGAGCTTTTTTCACGGCATCGTACGACGTGCCCGCAATCGGGCAACAAACCCGCCGGTCTGCGAACTTTGCAGTAGAGTGCGCGGATCGGATCAGGAAGCCCCCATGAAGTTCGAAACCCTGTCGGTCCATGCCGGACGAGACGTCGAGCGCGCCACCGGCGCCGTTGCCCCACCGATTCAGATGAGCACGACGTACGAACGTGACGTCGACGGCGAGTGGTCTCGCGGCTTCTCATATAGTCGCGCCGACAATCCAGGCCGGCGTCCGCTGGAAGAATGCATTGCTGCGCTCGAAGGGGGCGAAGACGCGACGACTTACAGCTCGGGCTCGGCCGCGTCGATGGCGGTGTTCAGTCTGCTTCGACCAGGCGAGCACGTCATCGCTCCAATCGAGTCGTACCACGGAACGGCCAAACAACTCCGCGACGTGCTTGCGCCGATGGGCGTTACGCATACATTCGTCGACATGACTCGCGTGGACGCCGTTCGCGATGCATTTCGCAATGAGACACGGCTGGTCTGGATCGAGACGCCGTCGAATCCGATGCTCAACGTGAGCGACATCGAGACGCTCGCCGAGCTGGCGCATGGTCGTGGCGCTCTGGTCTGTTGCGACAACACTTTCGCGACGCCCGTGTGGCAACGGCCACTCGAGCTGGGCGCCGATCTGGTCATGCACTCGAGCACTAAATACTTCGGTGGTCACAGCGACGTGATGGGCGGCGCCGTCGTCACGCGCGATCGGGGCGGACTCTCCGATAAGCTGCGCGATTATCAGCAGACCGTCGGCAGCGTGCCGTCACCTTTCGATTGCTGGCTGATCCGCCGCAGCCTCACGACCTTGTCATGCCGCGTGCGTGCGCAGACTCACAACGCGAGCCGGATCGCAGGCTTCCTGCACGGTCACAAGAACGTCGAGCGCGTGTTCTACCCTGGGCTCGAAACCCATCCCGGCCATGCGATTGCGCAACGTCAGATGAAAGGCGGGTTCGGCGCGATGCTGTCGTTCAATGTGCGTGGCGGCCGCGAAGCCGCCTTCGCCGTCGCCGCGAAGTTGGCGTTGTTCACGCGGGCAACCAGCTTGGGAGGCGTTGAGTCGTTAGTCGAGCATCGCGCATCGGTCGAAGGCCCGCACACGGTGACGCCGCAGAATCTGCTGCGTCTGTCGGTGGGACTGGAGAGCGCAGACGACTTGATCGCCGACCTGGATCAGGCGCTCGGCTGACGGCGGGGCATCCCCACACGCATCATCCCGGAGCGTTCAACAACTTGAACAGCTCCGGCAACTCCTCAGGACGCAGGTTTGGATTGATGATTATTTTTCGAGGGGACGCCTCTGCGCTTCCCACGCCTTCATGTCGCCGTCCAGGTGCAGCAGCTTGCTGAAGCCGTTTTCGCGGAGACGCTCAGCCCCCGATTCCGCCCTGACGCCGACGGCGCAGTATAGAACGATGTCCTTATCCGCGGCGTCGGCAATCTCGGAGATGCGCGAAGGCAGGTGTGTGTAAGGAATGTTGATGGCGCCGGGAACATGCCCGGCTGCGAACTCTTCCGGTGTGCGCACGTCGAGGATCACCAGCGAGGCGTCGTTCTTCTGGATGCGCTCGAGCAGATCCTTCTGATCGATCTTCGGCGTTTCTGCTGCGTGCGAGGCCGCGGCGAGAATGAACGCCGCGGCCGCCAGCACCGAGCGAAGGCATGAATGCATCAGTGCTTGCCCGGCTCCAGCTTCACACCGCGACGTTCCCAGGTCGCGTAGCTGATCAGGGCGGTCATCTTCGGATCGTTGGCGGCGAGCTCGGCGCCTTCCAGCGGATTGCGAATACACCAGTTCACCATCTCCCAGAAGTTGGCGACCTTGCCCAACTGCTTCTGGAACTTGGGATAGGTTTCCGGATGGGTGTTCGCGGCGTTCGGATGGCACTGTGCGCACACCACGCCGTTCGTGCCGAGCTTGGCATCGGTCCACAACCCGCGGCCTTCTTTCACCACGCCCTCGAACTGTTGCTGCCAGCGAGCCAGATCTTCCTGAGTGAACTCATCGGCGTTGACCGCCGCCGAGGCGCCCAGAGCCAGCGCGGCGCAAGCAATGACGGATGCGATTTTCATGTTGATCACCTTGGCGTCGGAAGCTTTGGGCGGCATCTCAATAATGGACCTGGGGCGCAATGCGCTTGTCTTCGTCCTGATAGGTCAGATCCCTAGGATGCCCGGCCTCCGGATCGAACGCCACGGTTCGAGTACTGTTGTTATAGAGGTTGAAGGTTGCGCTGGCGCGGCCGCTGTTCACATCGATGAACTGCCAGCCGGTTGCGTCTCGCTCGAAGAACGGATCGGCGCGGTTCATCTGCACCGTCAGCTTCGGCAGCAACTGCTGGGCCTGCGCGTAGCTTTGCGGATACGGCCAGGGCCACGCCGTCGCCATCGCCGAAGTGAACGCGATGTTCCCGACCTGGTTGTACTGGATCTGGTGCACGTGGCCGTAGAACACCGTGACCTTGTCGAACGGTGCGAGCAGCGCCTGCACTTGCTCCGCGTCCTCGGTCCAGAAATTCCAGCCCTTGTAGATCTTCTGCAGCGGCGAATGCGAGAACACCACGATCGGCGTGTCCTTCTTCACTTTCGCCAGGTCCTTCTTCAGCCACTCACGCTGTTTGTCGCCGACCATGAAAGGCGAGCCGTTCGGATTGTCGAGACCGGCCATCTCGGCCATGCGCTGCTCGGCGCTCGGCCAGCGATTGAAGGTCCAGTCGTCGTAGGTGAGGATGCTGTTCAACACCACGAAGTGCACGCCCTTGTGGTTGAAGCTGTAGTACTGCTTGCCGAACAGCTTCGACCAGTACTCGCCCAGGTCGAGGTAGTAATCGTGCTCGCCCATGACGTGATAGACCTTGCCATTGAGCTTCGAGAGCAGCTCCGCGCCATGGTCGAGCTCGGCCTTGTTGCCCATCTGCGCCAGGTCGCCGCCGTACATGATGAAGTCGGGCTTCGGCCTGAGCAGATTCGTCTCGGCGACGGCGCGGATCAAGCCGCGATCCCAGTTGCGCACGAACTGGGTGCCCTTGATCTGCTGAATGTGCGAGTCCGAGATGTATGCGAACGTGAAGTTGTCGCTCGGCTTCGCGAACGCCAGCTCCACCATGGTCAGTGGCAGCGCTGCGGCGCCGAGGCTCACGGTCGATGTTTTGATGAAACTGCGGCGATCGTATTTGATGTCCATGTTACATCTCCTCTCCGCCGCCGACGGCTTGGCTGGTCGGTGTCACCGGGCTGGCGTCGGCCACCGTGGTCTTCACATTGCAGGAAATTGGATTGGCCGAGGCAGCCTTCTGCGCGGCGAACTGCGGGCTGGTCAACGATTCCATGAACGCGACCAGATCGCTGATCTCATCGTCGGTGAGATTCAAGGGACGGATGCCACCGCTCAGGAAATCGTTCACGGGGTCGTCTTTCCTGGTCACGCCGCCGTTGTTGTAGTGCTCGACGACATCGCGCAGTGTCGCCAGGCTGCCATCGTGCATGAACGGCGCGGTCACGGCGACGTTACGCAGCGTCGAAGTCTTGAACGCACCGATCTCATCGAGCGACTCCGTCACCGCAAAGCGGCCCAGCTCGGAGACCTTCGGATTGGTGAGCACCGCTTTGTCGACATCCGTCCCCGCGCTCTTGGCAGTCAGGAATGCCGGCGCGAACTCCGGGATTTCATTCTGGATACGATTCACGCCGACGCCGATGTTGTGGAAACGGTTGTCGGTGAACAACGCGTAATCCTGTTCCATCGTGTGGCACGAAACGCAGCGACCCTTGGTGAGGAAGAGGTCGAAGCCGCGCTTCACCTGATCGTTCACGGCGTTCCGATCTCCGCCGTAGTACCAGCGATCGAACGGCGAATCGCCGGCAACGATGGTGCGCTCGAAGCTGGCGAGGGCCTGTTGCACTTCCTTCATCGTGACCTGCTCGCCTTGCTTGTCGAAGACCTTCTTGAAGCGCGCCACGTAGTCGGGATCGGTGCGCACGATCTGCAGCACCGGATCGTGATTGACCAGGCCCATCTCCACCGGATTGACGATGGGATGCTGAGCCTGATCTTCCAGGTCGACCGACCGGCCGTCCCAGAAGAACAGCTTGAAGTACGCCGAATTGATCACCGTCGGCGCGTTGCGCGTGCCAGTGAGTTTGTTGATGCCTTCGGAGGTGACCAGCGGACTATCGGTGAACGCCTTGGCAGGATCGTGACAAGTCGCGCAGCTCACATCGCCCGTGCTGCTGAAACGCGCGTCGTTGAAGAGCTTGTCGCCGAGCGCGATCTTCTCGGGCGTTTGCGGATTGTCGGCCGGCACGGGCACTGGAGGCAGGCCCAACGGCTGGGCGAGCACAGCTCCCACTGCAAACAGGCCGGACAAAATACTGGCGCACGTCGCGACGCGCACGGTATGAATCGGCGGTTCCATGCTGTCCCCCTGCTGGGCTCGGTTGAAGTAGCCCTTGTCTAAATTAGACAAAGTCTAATCAATGGGCGCGCGCTGACAATTGATTTCATCAATAAGCGGCTCCGGAGCGCCGGAATGCGTGGGACTCGCCTGCGCGATGGCACTGTTACGGACCCGACCATCGCGACCGACCGAGACGATGCGATCGGCGGCACGCACAGCCACGCGAGCGAAGCGAAGAACCCTCCGACCCTCTTCAGTGAGCGCCACATGCGCACGGTCGCGCTCGAACAAACGCACACCCAGATACTCTTCGAGCTTGCGCAGCTGAATGCTGAGCGTGGATTGAGTGACTGAGCACCGCTCCGCCGCGCGAGTGAAATTCAAGCACTCGGCAAGAGCGATGAGATAGCGCAAGGCGCGAATGGACATGCGAACCCTCCGTGTTTTCAGGCCGAATTCCCGAGCTTTTGCAACGCCGGTCCGGTGACGCGATAGGTGGTCCACTCATTCATGGGCACGGCGCCGAGACTCTTATAGAAGTCGATCGCACGCTGATTCCAATCGAGCACCGACCATTCGAGACGACCGCAGTCGCGCTCGAGCGCAATTCCCGCCAGACGACGCAGCAACTGCTCACCGTAGCCACGGCCTCGATACTGCTGACGAACATACAGGTCTTCCAGATAGATGCCGGGCTTGGCCAGGAAGGTCGAGAAGTTGTGGAAGTACAGCGCGAAGCCTGCGACCTCGCCGCCCGCTTGCAGCCGCCCCATGATCACCTCGGCCTTCGGCTTCGGGCCGAACAGCTGCTCGAGCAACTGATCTTCGGTCGCCGTTACTTCATGCAGCAGGCGCTCGAACTCCGCGAGCTCGCGAATCAACTGCAGGATCATTGGCACGTCGGCCGGCGTGGCCGGCTCAATGTGCAGGCTGGTCATGACTGGCTCCCACCTCGCTTCGAAGCGCCGACATCGTACCTTGCATCATTAAGTGAATCGATATATTTTCTTTACGCGTGCGAGGATTGTGTAGCGTTTCTGGTTCAGGGATTAAAAGAATTTTGAACGACGCGGCAGAGCGATGAGCGCTGACACCAAATTGCCTTTGAATGCCTTGCGGGCCTTCGAAGCCGTCGCTGCCCATTTGAGCTTCACGGGCGCAGCCCAGTCGCTGAACGTCACGACCGCTGCAGTCAGCTCGCACATCAAGTCCCTCGAAGAATTCCTCGAGACCCCGTTGTTCGTCCGGCACAGCCGTTCGGTGCGCCTCACGCCGCAGGGTGCGCGTTTGCTGCCGGGGGTGCAACGAGGCATGGGCGAGCTGACGCGCGCCGTCGATCAGTTGCGCCTGGATCGCAGCAGCGGCTTGCTGAACATCAGTCTGCTCGGCTCGTTCCTGCAAAAGTGGCTGCTGCCGCGACTCGGCGATTTCTATCAGAAACATCCCGAGGTCGACCTGCGCTTCAGCGCCAGTCGCGAGCTGGTCGACTTCATGCAAACCGATTTCCACGCGGCCGTCCGCTACGGCTCAGGCTCCTGGCCGCAGCTGCAGGCGGAAAAGATGCTCGACGATTGGGTGTTCCCGGTCGCAAGCCCCGCGCTCTACGCCAAACTCGGCCCGATCGCGACGCTGGGCGATTTGAACAAATATCCGCTGCTTCATAGCGCCAGCGAGCCGTGGATGGATTGGCTGCGCAGAGTCGGCGGCGATACGACACGGATCGAGCGAGGCCCGATCCTGGATGATTCCGCGTCGGTGCTGGCGGCAGCGGAACAAGGTCACGGGTTGGTGCTGGCAAGATGGTCGCTGGTGGCGGGCGATCTGGCGTCGGGGAGATTGGTGCGTCCGTCGACTCAGAGCGTGAGACAGCACAACTCGTATTACTTCGTCGCACCGGCGCACAACTTCGAAGTACCGAAAGTCATTCGCTTTCGTGACTGGCTACGCGAAGTCTGCAGCCAGTTTCCGCCACCAGAAGGCGAGAGGCTGGAGCCGCAATAAAGAGGTCGTTTTGAACACGCGCCCGCCGTCAGCGGGCGCGCTCAGAAAGTCACGTTACGCAAGAGTCGGCTGTGCCGAGCCGAGCGAGCTCTTCACGTTTGCAGGAGCGGCCTGCAATGCAACCACCGCACTGATGACGACCAGGAACAGCGGATATTCCCAACCGCCTCCGGCGTTACTGAACACCCAGCCATTACCGATGTGCACCCAGAGTGCGCCGAGCAGCACGGGAATCAAACCAAGCGCCACCCAACGCGTGCGATAGTTGAGCACCAACAGCACGCCGCCGACCGTTTCTGCCGCGAACACGGCGTACGCCAGCCATCCAGGCAACCCGATCGATTGGAAATACTGCGCCGTACCCGCCAGCGTGAACATGAAGAACTTCAGGATCAGACCGTGAGCGATGAACATGAGACCGAGTGAAACTCGTAACAACGCGTTGCCGGCCTGTTGTGAACGATTGAACATGATTGCACCTCATTGAGTTTGACGATCGACGAAATCCGCGTTCTGTCCTCAGGCGCGCTCAGCGCTCGACTGGCAGCTCGCGCTTGACCCACGCTTCGAACCCGCCTTCCATCTCGACAACCGGAACACCGGCCGACGCCAGCTCGACCGCAGCCGCCGCGGCCAACTTGCAGGTCTGGCTGTAGCAATACAGGACGGCGGTGCGATCTTTCCGAAGGCCGGCGAGCGTGTGCCATTTGCCCTGGGGCAGATTGATGGCGCCGGGAATGTGACCGGCGCGATAATCGGTGGGCAGCCGCACGTCGACGATGGTGATGAGCTCGTTCCGGCTCATCTGGCCGTGGAGCTCGTCGGGGCCGGTGAGAAAAGCCAGTTTCTGGGCGAAAAAATCTCGCGCCTGCAGCGTATCCTGGGAGGACATGAGAGCACCTCGTTGCACGGCCAGGCGACGCCCGACCTCATGGGTGCTACGTTAGTCCCAGCGGCGGCGCCGGATCATCGGGCCGGGCGGCATGGGATTTATTCCCCGAAGCGACCCAAATGCAAAACCTCACCGACATTGCAATCTTCGTCAAAGTAGTCGAGCTCTCCAGCTTCACGGCCGCGGCCGAGGCGCTGGAAATGTCACAGCCGGTAGTCAGCAAGGCCGTCACCCGACTCGAGGAGAAGCTCGGTGCACGATTGTTGAATCGCACCACGCGTCGGCTCAGCCTTACCGAAGCTGGCGCCGAGTTGTTTCGTCGCAGTGGCAGCGCACTGCGCGAGATCGAAAATGCCGAGCTGGAAGTCGCACGCTTTCAAACGGAGCCGCGCGGCACGTTGCGTGTCTCTGCGCCGATGTCATTCAGCATCCTGCAGCTCGGCCCGGTCATCCAGACATTCATGGAACGTTTTCCCGGCGTGACCGTGGAGCTCAGCCTGGACGATCGGCAAGTGGATCTGGTGGAAGAAGGACTCGACGTCGCAATTCGAATCGGACGTTTGCGGGATTCCAATCTGATCGCCCGCAAGATCGCACCGACGCGGCAGGTCATCTGCGCATCGCCCGGCTATCTCGCGAAGCACGGCACGCCCGAGCGGCCCGAAGATCTGCTCGAGCACAACTGCATTCTCTATACGCCGCTGAGCGCGCCGCGCGAATGGCGCTTCACCGATAGCGACGGCCAGGAATACGTCGTACCGGTGAACGGCAACCTGCATACCAACAACGGGTTGGTCAATCGAGCAGCCGCCATCGCAGGTGGCGGCATCATCCAGCTGCCGACCTTCTATCTGGGCGACCAACTGCGCTCGGGTGAATTGAAACCCCTGCTATGCAAGTTCAGTCCGCCGGAAATTGCCGTGCACGCGGTCTATCCGGAGCGGCGCAATCTAATGCCGAAAGTGCGCGCGTTCGTGGACTTCATCGCGAGCACGTTCGGGCCGGAGCCACCGTGGGAAAAAGGCTGGACGCTCGAGGACTGATGCAGACAAGAACGCCGCTCGATATCGAGCGGCGTTTGTTCTCGACTCGCGCAATCAGAACTGCCGGCTGGCGGCGATCTTGAAGTAACGACCGAGCGGATTGCCGATGAACGGATCGTAGCTCAGATCCAGACGCACCAGCGGCGGATCGCGATCGGTCAGGTTGATCACGGACGCGGTGAACGTGGTCTGCGATTGCAGCTGCAGTCGATACACCAGATCGTGCGTCAGGAACGAGCCGACTTCACGAAACCCATCCGGGACGCTGGAGCGCACGTCGGTCACACCGTCGATGAAACGACTGGTCCAACGCACACCGTGGCTGCCACGGCTGTAATCCATATACGCAGAGCCACGCAGCTTGGGCAGAGAGCCGGTGCCTGCACCGCCTCGAGTACCGGCGTAGTCGTCCTTTTCTTGAATCAGCACCCCTTCGACATACAGCGCATCGCGCTCGTACTTCAAAGTGTATGAACCATCGGCGCCAACCAACAGGTCGCCGCCCGCCACGCCTTCGAACAGATACGACAGGCTGCCATCCAGGCCAGAGATGTTCTCCTCCGGTCCATTGATCACATTCACACGAGTACGAGTCAATGTGGCAGCACTGCAGCCGGCCGTGAAGGTGAAGCGAGTCTGCAACTGATCGAATGCGGGGTCGTCGCAACGATCGGGATCGCCTGGATTCACGCCGAAGAACGTCGCCGCCAGCTCGGTGCCGCCTTCGGTGCCGATTGGATTCTTGAAGTTGAATTTCCAGTAATCGAGCGAGGCCTTGAAGTTGCCCGCCTGCACCAGAGCGCCGAAGTTGAGCGTATCCGCCTCTTCCGGTTTCAGATCGGGATTGCCGAAGTTGTCGTAAGGCTTGTAGCCACGATTGACGCCGGTATAGATGAGCGTCGTGGCGAAGCCATCCAACAACTGGGTCTGCTGCGGACCGCGAAAGGTGCTGCCGGCCGAGCCGCGAAACGCCAGCCAATCCAGCGCCTGCCACCGCATCGAGATCTTCGGATTGGTCGTGGAGCCGACCAGGCCGCCGTAGTCTTCGTAGCGCAGAGCGACCTGCGCCTGCAACGAATCGTGCAGCGGCAGATTCACCTCGCCGAACACGCCGAACACGTCGCGAGTCAGGTCCTGATTGCGCTGCGGACCGAAGAAAGTGAATACGCCGAACTGGGTCGTGCAACCCATGTTGCCGTTCACGGGCGTATCGACGCAGGGATTGCGATCGATGTCGGAGAAGTAATTGACCTTGCGCTCGTAACCTTCGTCGCGATACTGACCGCCGAAGGCCCAACCGATCGCGCCGCCCGGCAACGACCACGGCAGCTCGCCGTTGAACACCAGATCGACGGCCAGCGTCGAAGCCGTATCCTCCGCACCGGTGTTCTCGAACATCCAGTCGACGAGGGCACGATCGTTCGCCAGCGCCGGGTCGTAGTTGAAGTTGTTGACCGCGCCGGTCGAGGGATTGCCCGCGAAGGCGTTGGAGAACGGATTGAAGAACAAACAGCCGCCCTGGCCCGCGGTGCCGCCGGCAGCACAGTCCGGCCCACCCAATCCGTTCAACGCGAGTTGCAAGCGATAAGCGAGAATGTCCGGCGTGTTGGTCACGCGCGTGTTCTCGCTGTAGGTCACAGCGGCATCCCACCCGATCTGGGGACCGAACTCGCCAGTGAAGCCTGCCGAAACGCGGAAGCCATCGAACAGACGTTCGTCTTTCTTGCCTTCGCCGGTGAGCGGATTGCCGCCGTTGCCCAGCGGACGCCACTGCAGACCGCTCGCGACTACGAACCGACGCGCCAGCACGGCGTTGCGGTCGGTTGCATCGAGCAGCGGCAGCAGCGCCACCAGGCCCGGGTTGCTCAGCGGAATGATGTAGTTCGGCGCTACCAGATTCATGGCGGGTGTCGCCGTCAGATTCGCACCCTGCTGCGGACCATACGACGGCGAGGAGTTTTCTTCCGGCGCATCGTGGACCGCATACAGCGCTTCGAAATGGAACGATGTCTTCTCGCCGATATCCATGTTGAATTCGCTATAGAGCTGATAGTGCTCTTCGCGTTCGGCAAGATTGTCGAAAGTGATGTATTGGAAACGGCAGCCGTCGCCAGGCAGGACTTCGAATCCGCCCAGCGCCGTACATCCAGGGTCGCGGAACGTCTGGGCAGCAACGCCGGCAGCAGCCGTCGTGTTGTATTGGCCCGGATTGCCGAAACCGGAGAATCCACCCTGCGGGTTCTCTTCGAACGTGCGAACGGCCCAGTCGCGCTCCGTCGTGTTCAGCTCGGAGCGATGACGATAGCCCGCGGCGACCATGACATTCCATGTATCGGCGCGATGGCCCCATAAGGCATTGGCCTGGTAATCGCCGTCCGAGCCGTCGATATAGCTGTATGACGCATCGAGCGACAATCCTTCGACGTTGCGCTTGGTGATGAAATTGACGACGCCGGCGACGGCATCGGATCCATACGTCGCAGCGGCGCCGTCTTTCAGCACTTCGATGCGACCGATTGCAGCCATCGGCAGCAAGTTGGTGTCGACACCGCTACCCGTCGGCGAGCCCGTGATGCGTCGACCATTCATTAGCACCAACGTGCGGACCGCGCCGATACCACGCAAGTTGATGTTGCTGCTGCCGGTGGATTGCGCCGATCCGAATTGATTCGACTCGCCGAGCACCCCTTGTACGGCGGGAATGGACTTCACCAGATCCACCATCGTGGGCGAACCCTGCATCTGCAGGTCCTCGGCAGTGAATACGTCGACCGGAAGCGCGGCATCTTCGGCAGTGCCTTGGATATACGAGCCGGTCACCACGATGACTTCGAGTTGCTCGACGTTGTTCGCCTGCTGCGCTATCGCGGCACAACTGCCCAGCAGAATCGAGCCTGCGAGCACACTGCGCACGCCATTCCGCAACCTGGAATTGCTGGCGACGTTGTGCGATGAATGGACGCGCCGCGCCTTCGGACTCTGATTCAACTTCATGTTGTTTCCCCCACTCGAACCACGGCCTGCTCGCCGACTGGACGAACACTGCTGGTACGTATGCTCTATGGCAGTCGTTCGCAGCATCTCGCGAGGCGGTCGCCGCGAACTTTGTATGTGGTGCTTTGTGAAGCACTCGATGTGTTGTACGTGAGCCTGTCAGCGAGGGTCAACGCGCTTAATAAATCATTGCAATGTCACGCATGAAATTTGCGCACTCGAGCGTGACATTGCCGCGTCGATTCTGTACGTCGGAATCGACCGAGAAAAAAGGTACAGATCGGTTTCGCCGCCGAATCTCGAGGAGGAATAATCGGTGAGTTGACTATGAAACACTCGCTGCAAGCCGAGCGGTCGAGCAATGTTTCAGATACAGGCTCATCACTGCGAGGCCGCGCGACGAAGCAAACATCTCGCCGGCGGCCAGGGAGCGCCGGTCTTGCTAGTTTTCCGACGGGTTCTCGCGCACGCCGATGCTCTGCTCGATGGCAGTGGTCAACGGCTTCATGAAGAAGGAATCTTCGGGCATCAAGCGCACGGGAATGTCATGCCGTTTCAACGCATCGGCCACCACCGGACCGATGGCGGCCACCTCGGTCTTCTCGAATGCGGCTCGCACCAGTTCCGGTGGACCGACGCTGAACAGGCGCTCTACTTGCGGTGTGCTGGTGAACGCGATGATGTCCACGCTGCCCGCCGCCATCTTCTGCATGAGATCGCGAACGGCATCGTCGGCCAGCTTGTCGGCGTACACATAGGGAGCGACTGTCAGCACCTGCGCTCCCGCCGAATGCAGGAACTCCATCAGCGGCCGGTTGGGTTCGGTGCCATACAACTGCACACCCACTTTGCGACCTTGCAGATTCTCTGCGCGCAACGAATCGATCACGCCTTGTGTGGTCGGGGTGAGCGCTGCGATCTCGGGCTTGAGGCCCAGCTCTCGCAATGCTCGCGCAGGCTTCGGGCCTCGCGTGATTTTTCGCACCGTGCCTAGTCGCTGCACGAACGGATCTCTGAGCGACGGCTCATTCCTGTCGATGCAGCCGAGCAGCCGACGCAAGCCTTCGCCTGTCAGCAGGATCAAGTCGTCGCACGAACCGGCATTGAACGCATGCAGCCACTCGAGGACGGGCTTGGGATCGGGCGCATCGAGAATGGCCACGAGCGGACAGCGCAGAACCGTCGCGCCGCGGCGTTCCAGCATTGCAGAAAAGACATCCAGTTCCCGCGTCTCGGGGACCGCGATAGTGCGACCGGTGAGTGTTGCCATTCCTGCTGCTATACCATCAACGGCAGCGTGGAGGCCAGACCTCGGAGGCATTCGGCGCAAGATCGATCAGGAACATCTCACCGGATCGCTCGCTGTCACGCTGTGCGAACAGCAGCCGGTCGCCGTTCGGTGACAACAAAGGCCCGACCTGGAATTGCTCCGCCAGCGCGGGAATCTCACCGACCTCGACCCAGCGATCGTCGCGCCGCTTGTATAGATATAGATGCGAGCGCTCGGTCCGATGAGCAACTACGACCATCGTAGTGCCATCGCGTGACACTTCCGCCTCGTACTCGAACGACGGCGTGTTCACTGGCGGGCCGACGTTCTCCACTTGCCATTCACCATCGGGCCGACGCGCGGCCACGTAAATGTCGCCTTGACCTTCGCCGCCCGCCCGAGCGGAACCGAAGTACAAGCGACCCTGAAGGTCTTCGCGCGGCAGCAGCTCCGATGTGGACGAGTTCACCGGCTCGGGCAAACGCTTCGGCTCGCTCCAGGCACCGCTCGTCGCGCGTTCGACGAACCAGATATCGAAGTCGTCATGCTTGGGATCCTGGCGCGTCGAGATGTAATACAGGCGACGGCCGTCATGGGATACGAATGGATCCGCTTCGAGGATGGGCAACGGCTGCGCAAACGACGGAACCTCCGGCTTGCTCCATGCCCCTCGCTCGCATCGGGACATCATGACTCGGTAGTTGGCGAAGTTGGCGTCCGCACTCAGGAAGTACATTTCGCGGCTGTCGGGCGTGAAGGTTGGCGATGATTCGTATCCGGACGAGGAGATCGCGGCTGGCGTCCAGCGCTTCGGCGTGCTGGCCGCTTGTGACCACGCGAGGTTGTTAACGAGAATAGCGGCGGCTGCCGCCGGAAGGCAGCGGAGAGCGACGATGGATGCGATCGACATGCAGATTGTCTCGCTTCTGCGCACGAACGCGCGGATGCCGTTGAAAACAATTGCCGGCAACGTGCAGCTGGCACGAAGCACAGTGCGAGAACGGTTGGTCAAGTTGGAAGAGTCCGGCGTCATTCTCGGTTATCACGCTCGCGTTGCCGAAGCCGATCGTTTATCGGCCTTGCTGTTGCTCAAACTGGCGAAGACTCCGGCGCCGAAGACCGTGGCTGCGATCACGGCGCTCTCGGATGTCCGTCGGTGCTATTCATTGAGTGGCGATATCGATCTTGCGGTCGAGATCGAGGCTCGCACGACATCGCAGCTCAACTCCGTGCGAGATCACATTGCGACCTTGCCGGATGTGATCGACGTTACGACCTCACTCATTCTGAAGCGCGACAAAGACGCCTAAGCGGCAGCGATCGCCTCGATCTCGAGCAACCATTCTTCGTCGTAGATACCAGCGATGACGATAGTCAGCGCCGGCGAGTGCGCCCCGAGCACTTCCTTGCGCACAGCTGCATTGGCCGCTCGGTACTGGCGATCGGCTAGAAACACCGTCACTTTGACGAGATCGGTGAGCTTCATTCCTGCGCTGGCGAGACGCGCCTCGATATTGCGCCAGACGAGTCGGCACTGATCTTCGAAGCGCTCCGGCACGCGGCCTTCCGCATCGGCGGGAACCTGGCCGCTGACGAATAGCAACCTGCCGGGTCGTTCGACCAGCAGGGCCTGTGCGTATGACAGGCCGCTCGCATCGATAGGTCTGATTTGCATCGCTGCAGTCACCATGGAAGCCGGGAACAACGCCCCACCAAGCATGCCCGCGCAGACATGTCTTCGTTGCATCGGCGGAGTGTGCCGCATCTGGACATCGACCCGCCCCGGCCAATTGACGGCGCCACCGCCACTTCGGCGTCCAGGACGCGTACCAGGACCCGAGCGTGCCGTGCCCGGCATGCGTACGCATAAGCTCTGATCTCCCGGCTCGCATAATTCGCTAAATCTGGCTTCTCAGCCGATCGAATAAAACAGGTCTGGCCAACCTGCTGTAGCAGATGATCGTCATGACAGCGCGCATCTTGATTGTGGAAGACGAACTGCTCGTCGCGCTCTCGCTGCGCGAGGCGTTGCGGGAGGCGGGATTCGAGGTCGATTGCGCCTACCTTGGCAGCACCGTGATCGAAGATCTGGTCGGCGTCGAGTGGGACGCCGCACTGGTCGATCTGGCGTTGCCCGATCGCAGCGGCGCCACCGTGGTCCAGTACCTGCTGCAGCACCAACCTCACCTGCCCGTCATCCTGACCACGGGCCTGGAGACACCCGAGACGCTCCAGTTCGCCTCGAAGCACGAGCTGACCATCCTCGCCAAGCCGTTCGATGACTCGACCCTGGTCGAAGTATTGCAGGCGCTGCTGGCCAGCGAGCAACACGCCTGAGCCGGCAAAAGACCAGACATAACAATGGTCCTCTACCCGCACCTGCGTGAGTAGTTGTACATTGCGTTCCCGCCGCTCACCCTCTCGAGCGGTTCGTCTAATAACACGCGCATGGATAACGCCGTATTCGACTCATTGCGAAGCGCCCTGCGCGCCTCGCCAGACAATCGGGATCTGGCACTCGTCGTCTTACGAGCCGCGCTCGAGCGCAATCATGAGGACGAACTCAAGCAACTACTGAGCGAGCTCCAGCTCGATCGCACACAGCTCGCCGAGGCCGAGCGTCGGGACCTGGGGCGCGCCTGTCTCTCGATCGGCGAGCCGACGCAGGCGCTCGAGTGGTTCCAGGGCGATGACAGCGAGACCCTGCTACTCAAGGCGCGCGCCTGCGTTCAGGTCGGCGATCTGGACCAGGGCCGGGCCGCCTACCGTGCGGCCATCGCAGCGAATCCGGCGCTCGAAGACCGGGCGCTCGCGGCGGAGCTCGATTCGAAAGTGGTACGCCTCGACACTGCTCGCCAGGGCACACGCAAAGTCGCGCAGGATGCCAATGACGATACGGACGCAACTGAAGTCACTCGCCTGCTCCGCCCCGAGACCGAGCGGGTGAAGTTTGCCGATGTCGGCGGCCTCGAAGCGGTGAAGAAGCAGATTCACCGTCGCATCATCCTGCCGTTTCAAAAGCCCTCGCTGTTCCAGCGCTTTCGACGCAAAGCCGGGGGCGGCATTCTTTTGTACGGGCCGCCCGGCTGCGGCAAGACATTGATCGCTCGCGCCACTGCCGGTGAGTGCGGAGCCAAGTTCTTCAATGTCGCCGTCTCCGATGTGCTCGATATGTACATCGGCGAGTCCGAGCGCAAGCTGCACGCATTGTTCGAGCAGGCGCGCCGCTCGGCCCCGGCCGTGTTGTTTTTCGATGAGGTCGAAGCGCTGGGCGGCAAACGCCAGTACTCGCGCGAAGCGACCTCCTCCAAGCTGGTGAGCCAGTTCCTGTCCGAGCTCGACGGCTTCACTCAAGCGAACGAGAACGTGCTGGTCATGGGTGCGACCAACGTGCCCTGGGCGGTCGATCCGGCTTTCCGCAGGCCCGGACGGTTCGATCGGGTGATGTTCGTGCCGCCACCGGATCGCGGCGCGCGGCAAGCGATTCTCGAAGCGCTGCTGCGAGAGCGTCCGACTGCGGGCGAGCTGCCGTTGCGGGAGATCGCGGATCTCACACCCGGGTTTTCGGGCGCCGACCTGCGGGACCTGGTTGAAAGCGCGGTCGACGAGGCGATCGAAGTTTCGATCGCTGGCGGTCGCGAGGTTCCGGTGACGGTAGAGCATTTGCGCACGGCCCTGAAGGCCGCGAAGAGCACGACGAACGAATGGCTGACCACGGCGCGCAACTACGCTCGCTACGCCAATGAAGGCGGCCAGTACGACGAAGTCCTCGAATTCCTGGAACAGCACGGACAGCGACGTTGACAGTTGCCTATCGCATTCAGGACGAGCCGGTCGGCGGCCGCAACGGCCCGCCTGCGCTCGAGCCTTTCTGGTTATTGCTGGCCCTCATGCTGGGCGGCGCCGGTCTCGGGGCGAGCGCCTTCGCGGTCAACGCCTGGCTGCTGCGCGGCCCGAGCTGGGGGCGCGAAGTGGCTATTGCGATCGCGATTCTGCTCGGCGCGCCCGCCATTCTGTTCGGGCTGCTTGTCCTGCGCAGCGACGGCCTGCTGCCAGGCTCGTCTTTCCAGTATGCGATGTTGCTGATCGTCGCCTGGAAACTCGGCCTGGCTTATTGGATTTTCTTTCTGCAGCAGACCTCGCACGCGCTGTATGAATACTTCTCCGGCAGCGGCAATCAAGGTCGGACCGCATCGATCGGCGCGCTGCTGGTCGTGGGCGGCGGCTATTTCAGATCGGAGATCGTGAAGGTGTTCGACTCGCCGTTCTGGCAGATCATGGTGAACTGATGTCCCGTGATGTGGAGAAGCTGATCGAGCGCGCTCAGATGCAGGCGAGCCACCAGCACCTGTATGGCGCCATCGAGACGCTGCGTCAGGCGCTGACCCTCGATCCAGACAACGCGCATGCCCACGCGTTGCTCGCGATCTGTTTGCACGATCAGAAACGTTTGCACGCGGCGGACTATGAAGCGCGCGCCGCACTGGCACTCGACCCAGAGCTGCCGTTTGCACACTACGCAATGGCGACTGTGTCGATCGCACATCGCCGCTTCAAAGTGGCCGAACAGCACCTGAATGCAGCGCTCGCTCTGGAGCCCGGCAATCCTCCGCTGCTGCGTGCACTGGCGAACTTGTACAAATTGTGGGACCGGCGCAGCAAGATTCTGCCGCTGCTGGAGAAAGCACGAGCGATGGATCCGGACGACGCCGACACCTTGGCAGCGCTCGCCGAGCATCGTCGCGATCAGCGGGATTTCAAACAAGCCGAAGCACTGGTGCGCCGTGCACTCGAGATCGAACCCGAGAACACCGACGCGCTGCTGACCATGGGTTACCTGCTGCTCCAACGCAACGAAACGCAGGAAGCCAAAGAGCACGCACTGCTCGTGCTTCGAAACAACTCTCTGCACGAAGGCGCCATCGGGCTGCTCGCCGCTGTGAAGGCGCGCCAGAGTCCGCTGCTCGGCCTTTGGTGGCGCTTCAATTCATTCTTTGGCGGCGGCTCGATGACCCGCCGTGTCGTGCTGCTGATCGGCGCCTTTCTAGCGTATCGCGCGCTGACCATCGCGCTCGACGATTTCGGCTTCGAAGACGCCGGCACCTGGCTGCAGTTCGCCTGGCTCGGCTTCTGCGTCTACACGTGGGTGGGGCCTGCGGTGTTTCAGAGGCAATTGAGGAAAGAACTGGAGCCGGCGGGATTGAGCGCGAAGTACTGAAACATTCCGTACGCCTCGCGCCCTCATTCCTTCGGCAATTGCCGTAAACGCCAGCTCGCATACAGCGTCGGCAGACAGGCGAGCAAAGTGACGTTCAGATTGAACGTCGATCCTGCCACCAGCACGCTGTGCGCAATCTGCCAGCTCTGCCAATGAGACATGAACAGGAGCAAGGGCTGGCCCACGCCGTTGAGAACGACGAGTAGCCAGAGGCAGAACAGGTAGGAATCCTTTCTCAGCGCCGCCTCGCGCTCATCGTCTTCGAGCGAAGGTTTTCCCAGCGGCCCGTTCATATAAATGCCGGGCACCATCGCCACGGCGCTACACATGAACGACACCATGACGCCGATGCGGGTGGCAGGCGAAATCCCATCCAGCATGGGCGGCCAGGTCAGGCAGAAAATGAACAAGGCGGACGAGAAAGCGATCGGCCAGATCGGAATCCAGCGAAGCGGCGGATGCTCGCGATCGAACGAGGAATCCCCGGACATCTGAGCGGCGACCCGCGCGGGCATGCCCGTCCATCGCAGGGCGTCGTCCATGATCGACAGAATGCTTCGGCGACGCATGTTCATTCGTCCTCTCCTGGCTGCTTGAACGACATGGCGATGGGTTCGAAACGCTCGAACGAAAACAGCATCTCGATCGGCACCCCGAAGTGGCGCGCGATTTTCATGGCGAGCTCCAGGCTCGGCTTGTAGTCGCCACGTTCGAGATAACCGATCGTCTGATTGTTGACGCCGACCGCTTCGGCCAATTGCCGCCGCGATAGACCTCGCTCCGCACGGAAAACAGAGATTCGGTTGTACAGATTCAAGCGAATGACGTCGGTCCTGACTTTCTATTGCCATTAGACAATAGGTTATTGTGTAAACACAACACCTTTGTGCAAACGGACGGGGCGTTCGAGCGCTTTGAGTGATGGTGGGAACGGCGATGGGAAATGGCGCGCCCGAGAGGATTCGAACCTCTGACCCCTGCCTTCGGAGGGCAGTACTCTATCCAGCTGAGCTACGGGCGCGTGTGAGGAGATTGTAGCAGCCCCCGGCGGCGACTCGCCGTCTCTACCGGACCGGCTGCGGCCAGCGGTGGGCGCGAATCATAGCCGGCCTGCGCAGTCAGCCCAAGGGCAAGGCCGAAATCACTCCCATCTCAAAGAGTTAGCCTGTCGAGTTTATCGGGAACGGCGACGCCGCTATACTGCGCGCCGTTTTGCCATGTGGCTTTTCCCGCCTGTAGCCTGTTGTTGGAGCCGAAGTGAGCGCCGAGCACGATAGAAAGTTCTTTGACACCTTCATGCTGGTACTCGGCAGTCTGATCGGCATCGCCATCCTTCTATATGTGTTGGCTCGCATCGTCGCGTCCGGCACTCAGGAACAGCATGTCATCACCGATCCGGTGAACCAGGCGGTGGTGGCCGAGCGCATTGCGCCGGTGGCCAAGGTCGCGATTGCAGGCCAGGACAACTCGGCGCTGGCGCCGGTTCAGGCCGCAGCCGCGGAACCCGCCAAGGAATTGAGTGGCGAGGAAGTGTTCAACATGGCCTGCATGGCCTGTCACGGCGCTGGCGTGGCCGGCGCGCCGAAGTACGGCGACAAGGCCGCCTGGGCGCCGCGCATCGCCAAGGGTGTGGACACCCTGCACAAGCATTCGCTGGAAGGCTTCCAGGGCAGCAGCGGCTTCATGCCTCCGAAGGGCGGCCGTGCGGACCTGTCCGACAAGTCGATCACCAATGCCGCCGACTACATGATCGCCGGCTCGAAGTAAGCCCCGCTTTCGAGGTCGCTGCGCTCAGCGCGGCGACCTCTCTCCCACCCCGCCGCTCGCCTCCCTGGCCGGCGCACGATCCAGTTTCCTCAGCATCATCGCTTCGCCGATATGCGCCGTGTCGACCGTCGACGCGCCGCCCAGATCGGCAATCGTCCGCGCCACTTTCAGGACCCGGTGATAGGCGCGAGCCGAGAACCCCAACTTGTTCGAGGCGCGATCCAGCAGCTCTCGACCGCGAGCCGTCGGATGACACACACGCTCGATCTCGCGGCCCTTCAAGCGGGCATTGGGACAGCCTTGCCGATCGAACTGGACCTGGCGAATCCGAGCAACGCGCGCAGCAACGACGGCGCTGCTCTCTGCGTTCACGTCACTGCCCGCACGCAATAGCTCGTGCGGCACACGGAGCACTTCGACGTGCAAATCGAGCCGATCGATCAGTGGCCCGGACAGCCGATTTCGATACCTGCGCACCTGCTCCGAGGTGCAGTGACAGGAGCCGCGCTCATCGCCCAGATAGCCGCAGGGGCAGGGATTCATGGCCGCGACAAACTGAAACGACGCTGGAAATTCAGCCTGCTGAGCGGCGCGTGAGATTGTGATGACGCCGGTCTCCAGCGGCTCGCGCAACACCTCCAGAGCGGTGCGCTCGTACTCCGGCAACTCATCCAGAAACAGAACGCCGTGATGTGCGAGTGAAATCTCACCGGGACGCGGACGAGAGCCACCGCCCACCAGCGCGACCGAAGACGCAGAATGATGCGGTGTCCGGAACGGTCGCCTGCGCCAGCGCGAGGTATCGATCGGAAGTCGCGCCACGCTTCGAACGGCTGCAACCTCCAGCGCTTCGTCTTCGCTCATCGGCGGCAGCAAGCCAGGCAAGCGTTGCGCGAGCATGCTCTTGCCCGTGCCCGGAGGACCGATGAAAAGTATCGAGTGCGCACCCGCCGCGGCAATTTCCAGCGCGCGCTTAGCCGTTTCCTGACCGCGCACTTCACACAGATCGGCGTCCAGGCCGCCATTCGCGTTCTCGGGCGCAGCGCCGGTGATGAAACACAACGGCGCCTTACCGGTCGCGTGAGCGACCACATCGGGCAGGCTGGACGCAATCGCGATTCGACACCCGGTCACCAGCGCTGCCTCGGCAACATTGGCGCGTGGAACGAAAACGGAGTGTTTGGCGCGCGTCGCCGCGACGGCGGCAAGCAGCACGCCTTGCATCGACTGCACCTCCCCGCCGAGTGACAACTCGCCGTAGAACTCGCATTCGCTGAGTGAATTGGCCGGCAGCTGACCGGACGCGAGCAGGATGCCGAGCGCGATGGGAAGATCGTAGCGACCGCCGTCCTTGGGCAGATCTGCCGGAGACAGGTTCACGGTGACCCGACCTTCCGGCCAGGCGAATCCGCAGTTGGTGATGGCCGCGCGCACGCGGTCGCGACTTTCCTTCACGACGGCTTCGGCCAGACCCACGATGGCAAACCGGGGCAAACCACCGTCGAGGTCGACTTCGACGCGCACCAGCGGCGCTTCCATTCCGTGTTGCGCGCGACTCAACACAGTCGCCATCGCCATCCCTGGCCTCCTGAAACATTCACATGCGATCGCCTACGGGCGAGCGGTGCGCTTCGACCGCGACATCCGCGGCGATGGCGTCATTCGACCACGTGCACATGAATGTCAGCTCGCGATTACGCACGTAAATCGCGATGAAACTGCATCTCAGCGAGCGGGGAAATCGGTTAGGGATTGTGCTTTTCCAACTCGGCGAGCCGCGCTTCCAGCGCTTCGAGCTTTTCGCGCGTGCGACGTAACACGCCGGCCTGCACATCGAACTCCTGCCGTGAGACCAGATCGAGCTTGCTCAACCCGGCTTGCAGCACGGCTTTGAAGTTTTCTTCCAGGTCGCGGCGGAGCGCAGCCACTCCGGGAGGAACGGCGGCAGCGAGACGGCGGGCGAGCTCATCGAGCGAACGGGGGTCCACGGTCAGACTCCTGACAAACGGATCGGGACGGCATTAAGCCTCAAAATCGCCCGTCCGTGGCGCGAACTCCACGGTTACGGGGCAGCGGATCGGCATTTTGCTCCGAGTTGAAGCAAACCGGCAGATTTTTCGCACCGACAGAGTGCATCGAGGCCCTGTTGTGGGCCACCGCGGCTTTGGTTTGCTTGCACGAATCCGTGGCACAGATGATGCATTTCCGATGCGGCGCGCTTGGGAAGCGGGGAATACAACGACTATGCCCGAGCACGCGCCCATGAACCCGGAGCCGAAATGCAATGAAGTTGATAACCGCGATCATCAAGCCCTTCAAGCTGGATGACGTCCGACAGGCCGTCGCGGATATCGGGGTTCAAGGCATCACGGTCACGGAGGTGCAGGGCTTCGGGCGTCAGCGCGGTCACACCGAGCTGTATCGCGGAGCCGAGTACCGCGTGGATTTCCTGCCGAAGACCAAGATCGAGCTGGCGGTGGACGATTCGATCGCTGAGCAAGTGGTCGAGGCCATCACCAACGTCGCCCGCACGGGAAAAATCGGCGACGGCAAGATATTCGTCATCGACCTCGCTCAAGCAGTGCGCATCCGCACCGGCGAAACCGGCGTCGAGGCAGTGTGAGTTCCTTTGTTTCGAATCAGCAGCACCTGGCAGCAACAACGATCTATCTCTTGCGTAGGAGAACGACAGTGAAGAAACCCTTGGCAACGAGCCGCGCGCTCACCTACATATGGAGTCTAGCGCTTGTCGCATTCGCGATAATCGCAGCGCCCGACCTGGCGCTCGCGCAAGACGCGCCGGTTGCGGAAGCTGTGGCTGCCGAAGCCGCGCCTGCGGAGGCTGCTGCAACCGAAGCAGCCGCTGCCGAGGAAACACCAACGCTGGATTCGGGCGACACCGCCTGGATGCTCATGTCCACCGTGCTGGTGCTGTTCATGACCATCCCGGGTCTCGCGCTGTTCTACGGCGGCATGGTGCGGTCGAAGAACATTCTGTCGGTACTCATGCAATGTTTCGCCATCACCGGACTCATGACGGTGCTGTGGACGGTGTATGGCTACAGCCTCGCGTTCGACACCACCGGCATGGAGGCGGGAGTCACGAACTTCTCCTCGTTCGTCGGCGGTCTCGACAAGCTCATGCTCTCGGGCCTCACGCTCGAGTCGCTCACCGGCACGATTCCCGAGTCGGTGTTCGCAACCTTCCAGATGACGTTCGCGATCATCACTCCGGCGCTGATCGTCGGCGCATTTGCCGAGCGCATGAAGTTCTCGGCCATGCTGATCTTCATGGTGCTGTGGTTCACGGTCTGCTACGTGCCGATGGTGCACATGGTGTGGAGCGGTGACGGCGCGCTCATGTGGGATTGGGGTGTGCTGGACTTCGCCGGCGGCACGGTGGTGCACATCAATGCGGGTATCGCGGGTCTGGTCGCTGCACTGCTGCTCGGCAAGCGCAAGGGTTATGGCACGGTCAGCATGGCCCCGCACAACCTGGGTTTGACCATGATCGGCGCCGCCATCCTGTGGGTGGGCTGGTTCGGCTTCAACGCGGGCAGCGCGGTGGCCGCAGGCTCCAGCGCCGGCATGGCGATGCTCGTAACTCAGATCTGCACCGGCACCGCGGCGCTCGCCTGGATGTTCGCCGAGTGGATCTCGCACGGTAAGCCTTCGCTTCTGGGTATCGTTTCCGGCGCGGTCGCAGGCCTGGTCGGCATCACCCCCGCGGCGGGTACGGTCGGTCCGACCGGCGCGCTCGTGATCGGTATCGTTGCCGGCGTGGTGTGCTTCCTGGCTTCCACCAAGATGAAGCGCGCTCTTGGCTACGACGACTCGCTCGACGTGTTCGGCGTGCACTGTGTCGGCGGCATCGTCGGCGCAATCCTGACCGGCATCTTCGCCTTCCCGAGCATGGGCGGCGTGTGGGAGCCGGGCGAAGGCGCGACGATCGCCAGCCAGCTGTGGATCCAGACCAAGAGCGTGCTGTTCACGCTGGTCTACACTGGCGTCGCCACCGTGATCATCCTGAAGATCGTCGACGCCATCGTCGGTCTGCGGGTCAACGCGGAGCAGGAAGAAGAGGGCCTGGATCTGTCGCTGCACGACGAGCGCGGCTACAACCTCTGAACCCACGACTACACGGCATGGGATGAAAACGGGCGCTTCGGCGCCCGTTTTCTTTTGGCGCCGGCCCATTCGCGACAGCGTCGGCGGGCAAACGTGATCCACTGCACAGTCCTGCTGTATGACAGGGACTGTCTCAATCGCCGCTGCGAAGTCGTCCTGTTAGACTCCCGACGCTTTTTACATAGGACCTCGCGTGAAACTGGTAGTCGCCATCATCAAGCCATTCAAAGTGGACGAGGTGCGAGAGGCGCTGTCGGAAGCCGGTGTAGCGGGCGTAACGGTGACGGAGGTCAAAGGCTTCGGGCGGCAGCGCGGGCACACTGAGCTCTATCGCGGTGCCGAGTACGTCGTGGATTTCCTGCCCAAGTGCAAGATCGAAGTGGCCATCGAGGACGACCGGCTCGACCTGGTGCTCGAGACCATCGTGCAGGCCGCCAAGACCGGCCGCATCGGCGACGGCAAGATTTTCGTGATCCCGTTGGGTCATGCCGTCCGTATTCGCACTGGCGAAATGGACGCCCGGGCCATTTGAGTAAGCTCAGGAGAGAAGCCATGTTCAGACCCGTGTTGTTGCTGACCCTGGCCGCGGTATCGCTGGCCGCCGGCACCGCTGTCGCCGACGTCTACAAGTACCGGGACGAAAAAGGCAACATCCAGTACACCGACAAGCCGCCGTCATTGCCGGCCGAGCGGCTCAACGTGCAGTCCCAGCGCACCGACGTGGTCGCCGCCCAGGAGCGCTCGCAGGCTGCGGTCGCGTCTCAGCAGGCCAACACCCCTGCCGCAGGCAGCAAGCCCGCCACGCCCCCGCCGCCGGAACCCACCGGCGATCAGAAAGCGGACGCTTGCGCGAAAGCCAAGCATCGCTACGATTCCTACATGACCTCGCAAAGACTGTATGAACAGGGCAAGGACGGCGAGCGCCGATACCTGAGCGATGCGGAGCTCGATGCCGCGCGCGCCTCGGCCAAAGCTTCCATGGATGTGCTGTGTCAGTAACCCTGCGAGCCGGATTCGTCGGCCTGGGCGCGATGGGCCTGGGCATGGCGCGCAACCTTCACAAGCACGGACTGCTGAGCGCCGTATGGAATCGCACGGCTGAAAAGGCCACCGCGCTCGCTCAGGAGACCGGCTGCAAGGCCGTCGGCAAGCTCGGCGAGCTCGCGCCGCTGTGCGATGTCATCGTGACGTGCGTATCCGCCGATGCGGATGTGCTCGCGGTGATCGACGAGCTGTTGCCGGTCATCAAGCACGACACCATCGTCATCGACTGCTCCACCGTAAGCGCCGACACCGCCCGCACCGCCGCTCATCGGCTGCACAAGGCCGGCGTCCAGTTTCTCGATGCTCCCGTTAGCGGCGGCACCGAAGGCGCGCGCGACGGCACGCTTGCCGTCATGGTCGGCGGCGACGAACAAGCATTCGAACGCGCGCAACCCGTGCTGCAGGCAATGGGCCGAGCGGTTACGCACTTTGGCGCCAGCGGCTCCGGCCAGGCGGCGAAGGCAACCAATCAGATCATGTGTGCCGGCGTGATTCAGGCGGTCGCCGAAGCCATGGCGTTCGCGAAATCCGAAGATCTGCCGCTCGACCGGTTGATCGACACGCTCGGCAAAGGCGCCGGCTCCAGCTGGTACTTCGTGAATCGCGCGCCGAACATCCTGCGGGACAGCTACCCCGCCGGCTTCCGCGTGAAGCTGCACGAGAAAGATTTGAAGATCTGCCGCGCCATGGCCGCCCGCCACGGCGTGCAGTTGCCCTTGATCGAGATGACGCTGGTTCATTACCGGCGGCTGATCGAGCAAGGTCATGGAGATGAGGACATCTCCACGCTGTTCCGGCTCAAGGACGCAATGTTCGCCGCAGCCCGCGACAGCGACACACCGAGACACAAACCCTAGTCGTCTGCAGCCATGGCGGCGTCCGTCTCCGACACTCGCGGCCCGTCGTCATCGCCCGCCCCCAAGGCGCCCACCTTCTTCCTGCCGGATTTCTGCGCTTCGGCGACCGTATTCGTCGTGGTGCTGATTGCGGAGCTGGTGGCGTTGGTGATCGCGCTCGCCCGACAGGCCCTGCACGACAATTTCTGGGCCGACCTCGCGGGCAGCTCGATGTTTCTTCTCTGGATCGGCCTCACCTGTTCGGCCGTGCTGTGCCGTACGCGCTCGTGGCTGCAAACGATGCCTTCTGCACGCGCGGCGATGATCGCGATCTGCATGCTGGTCGTGACCATTGGCATCGTCTCCGAAGCCGCGTTTCAGGTGGGCCGCGCGTGGAGCGGCGACGGCGCGATCGGCGGCGGGCCCGGCTTCTTTCCGCGCGATCACGCCGGCTTCGTGCTCAGAAACGTCGTGGTCGGCTTCATCGTGAGCGCCCTGGCGCTCCGCTATTTCTATGTCAGCGCCGAATGGAAGCGCAGCATCGAGCAGGAAGCGCTGGCCCGTATCCGCGCTCTGCAGGCTCGCATCCGGCCGCACTTCCTGTTCAACAGCATGAACACCATCGCCGCGCTGACGCGCTCCAGTCCGGAGCGCGCCGAGCAGGCCGTCGAAGACCTCGCCGATCTGTTTCGCGCCAGCCTCAGCGATGCCAGCTCGCGCATTCCGCTGAAGGATGAGCTGGAGATTGCGCGCACTCACCAGCGCATCGAACAGCTGCGCTTGGGCGATCGCCTCACGGTCCATTGGGATGTAGACCAGCTGCCTATGCGCACGATGGTGCCGAGCCTGATCGTGCAGCCGTTGCTCGAGAATGCGGTGTATCACGGCGTCGAGACGTTGCCGCGCGGAGGCGAGGTTTCCATCGTCGGCCGGCGCCACGACGATCAGGTGCACATTGAAGTGCGCAACCCCATCCTGGCCCAGTCCGGCTACCTCCACCGGGAAGGCAACCGCATGGCGCTGGAGAACATCCGCCAGCGCCTGGAGCTGGCCTGGCCCGGCCGCGCCAGGGTCGAAACCGAGCAGCGGGAAGGGGAATTTTGCGCCCGGCTGATCTTTCCGTATGCTGGCGACGAAGCGGTTGGCGGTTAGCGGTTCGCGGTTGGCGGTTAGCGCGCCAGCCGACTTCGTGAGGAAGCAGGCATGTTTGGAATCGACGGCATCATGATCAGATATCCTGGCTTGAACCAACCGCCAACCGCCAACCGCTAACCGCCAACCGCTTCCTCATGCGTCTGTTAATCGTGGATGATGAGTCGCCGGCGCGGGAGCGATTGCGGCGGCTGCTGGAAGAAATCGAGGACTGCGAGGTCGTCGGCGAAGCCGACAACGGCGAGCAAGCGCTAGCGACGTGCGGCGAGCTGCGCCCCGACGTGGTGTTGCTCGATGTGCGCATGCCCGGGCTGTCGGGCATTCAGGTCGCGCGCCACATCGATTCGCTGGAAGACCCGCCGGCGGTGATCTTCACCACCGCTTACGATCAATATGCGGTGGAAGCGTTCGAGACCGAAGCGGTCGGCTATCTGCTCAAGCCCGTTCGCAAGGAAAAGCTGGCGCACGCCTTGCGCCACGCATCGCGCATTTCTCCGAATCGTCTGGTGAAAGTGGCCGAGACCGCGCGGCTCGAGCATCGTCGCGACCAGATCTGCGCGCGGCTGGGCGAAACGCTCAAGCTGATTCCGCTCGGGGACATTTATTACTTCAACGCCGATCAGAAATACGTGACCGTCCGCCACAAGGGTGGCGAGAGCCTGATCGACGAATCGCTCAAAGCGCTGGCGGAAGAGTTCGCGCCGGATTTCCTGCGCATCCATCGAAATGCGTTGATCGCGGAGAAATACATCTCAGCCGTGGAGCGCACGGACTCAGGTCATTACGTGGTGCGGGTTCGCGAGTGTGGCGATGTTCTGGAAGTCAGCCGGCGCCACGCTTCCGAGCTGCTCCGACGCATTCGCGGCGAGAGCCACTGACCTTCGGCGCTACCCCTGCCCCTGCCGCAAGCGAATGAAGCGACGCGCTGTCGTATAGATCAGCGCGCCCCGACTCACCCACCCCATCATTCGCTTCGGCCCGATCAGCGCGACCACCGCAACGCCGCCGATCAGCACCAGCGGATTCTTCACCCAGCGCTGCGCGACGCCGAGGCCCCGATCTACGCCGCTGAGATGGTGCTCGATCTCGTCCATGCTCGAGCCCAACGCGCGACGCTGCATGGCTGCACGCAACCGCAGGTTGGAGTGCTTGGCCGCGAGTTGGTTGAAACGCTCGCTCACAAACGCGCCTTCAGGTGATCCCGATCCTTGGCGAGCTCAGCCAGCGTATCGTCGAGCAGCGGCGGCTTGGTGGCGAGCTTGTGTCGCAGGATCATCCCCGCCACGACCGCCACCACGACGAACATCCCGACCATCGCTACCGATGCGGCCAGCCGGTGCGTGTCCCAGAACACGAAGATCACCGCGAGCGCGACCAGGAACAATCCCATCATCGCCGCAAACGCCGCGATGAAGGCCCACAGCAGAATCGCGCCGACCTGCCGGACTTCTTCCTGCAACTCGGTGGTCAGCAGCTCCAGCCGGGTGTGCACGATGGCGACGAAGGTCGCCAGAAAATTGTTGAGCGATTGGAACAGGCCGTGGACCGGCCTCGGACCTTCTTCCGTGCTCCGGCCGTGCACGTTGACTTGCGGATCGTGCGTTTCCACTGCCATGTCCGCGTCGTGCTCAGCGACGAGCGATCAGCAGCCCGAGCACCAGGCCGATGCCGGCGGCAATGCCGACCGATTGCCACGGGTTCTCGTGCACGTATTCGTCGGCGGCGTCGGCGATCTCGCGAGCGCGTCGCATTGCCTCTTCCTCGACTTCGCTCAAGCGGACCTTGGCCTGGCGCAACGACTCTTCGGCACGCGCACGCACTTCCTGGATCTTCTCGCCGGTCAGCGAGGAGGTCGCCTTGAGGAGGGCTTCGGCATCCTCCATCACGGTCTTCAAGTCGGCGACCAGTTGGTCGGTAGACACTTCTACTTGGGCATTCATGAGTCGTTCCTCTCGAGCTGCAAGCTGCAGATGTTAGCAAACCAGTAAGTGTGCGGCGGTGCTAGCATGGAGCCTTTGCCGCGGCCCTGCGGCCACACGGAATTGGAACACCCATGACTCAGCTGCCACGCGTCGCACCGGTAAAAGATCGGTTCTACGCGCGCACGTTCGCACTGGTGACGTGCCTCCTGCTGGGTCTGGCCTTGTTCAAGATCGTCCAGCCCTTCCTGGGTCCGCTGCTGTGGGCGATCTTCATTGCGTTTCTGCTTCATCCGCTGCATGTGCGGCTGGCCGCCCGGCTGCGTGGCAAACCCCAATGGTCGGCGGCATTGCTGACCGTGCTCACGTTCGTCGTCATCATCGGCCCGTTGACCGCGCTGAGCGCGGGCTTCGCGGCGCAGGTCGGCGATCTGCTGCAACTGGTGCAAGACAAGGTCGCCGGCCAGACACCTGGCAACGTGTTGAATCTGGCGAATGTTCCCTGGGTGCGGCAAGGACTGGACTGGCTCGATGGCACTTTCAACATCGATCTGGCGCAGTTGCAGAGCTGGATCACCCAAGGCTCCAAAGAGACCTTGCAGACCCTGGCTTCGTTGACGGGCAAAGCCTTTCTCGGCGCGATCGGCACGGTGGTCGGCTTCGTGCTCATGGAGTTCATGCTGTTCTTTTTCATTCGCGACGGCGGCGAGATGGTGGCGACGACGCGCGAGCTGATTCCCATGGCCGAAGCGCACAAGGCCAAGCTGTTCGACCACCTGGCGGCGGTGACACGCGCCATGGTCTATGGCACCGGGCTCACGGCGCTCATTCAGGGAACGCTGGTGGGCATTTCGTTCCTGATCGTGAACCTGCCCTCACCCATCGTATTCGCCGTGATCGCCGCGCTGTTCGCCTTGCTGCCGTTCGGCGGGACGGCATTGGTGTGGGGTCCGGCGGCGTTGTTGCTGGCCATCGAAGGCCGCTGGGGCTCCGCCATTTTCATGCTGGTGTGGGGTGCGGTGCTGGTGTCGCTGGTGGACAATGTGGTGCGGCCGATGCTGGTGTCGGGGCGCGCCAATGTCGGTACGCTCACCGTATTCATCGGCGTGCTGGGTGGCCTGGCTGCCTTCGGCGCCATCGGCCTGTTCCTCGGGCCTGTGGTGCTTGCGCTGATCATCGCGCTGATCCGTTTCCAGCTCGAGATGCGCCGCGCGGAAAAAGCCATGGCCAAGTCGGGGGAATGATTCGCCCGAGCAATCCGCCGTGGATCGAAGCCTGTTCATAGAATTGTCATGAGTATCTCCCAACATACATTGCGAATCGCCACGCGGCAGAGTCGTCTGGCGCTGTGGCAGGCCGAGCACGTCGCGGCGTTGCTTAGAAACAAGCACCCGGACCTGAAAGTCGAACTGGTGCCCATGACCACGCAAGGCGACCGCATCCTCGATCGCCCGCTGGCCAACATCGGCGGCAAAGGGCTGTTCATCAAAGAGCTGGAACTGGCCATGTCGGAGCATCGTGCCGATATCGCCGTGCATTCCATGAAGGATGTGCCGAGCGATATGCCGCCCGGGTTCACGCTGGCTGCAATGCTGCCGCGCGCCGATCCCCGCGACGCGTTTGTTTCTACTCGCTACAAGAGCTTTGCGAGCCTTCCGCAGGGCGCGCGCGTCGGCACATCGAGCCTGCGTCGGCAATGTCAGTTGAAGAACGTACGACCCGATCTGGAGCTCATCACTCTGCGCGGCAACGTCGACACACGTCTGCGCAAGCTCGATGAAAACCATTACGACGCCATCATCCTCGCCGCCGCGGGTCTGATCCGCCTTGGCCTGGAAAGCCGTATCACGGACTATTTCACACCGGAGCAATCGGTGCCCGCCGTCGGCCAGGGCATCATCGGCATCGAATGCCGTGAAGACGATGCACGCAATATCGCTTACGTGCGCGCACTGAATGACACCGAGTCATGGCAATGCTGTGTCGCCGAGCGCGCATTCGCGCAGCGACTCGAAGGCAGCTGCCAATCCCCCATCGCCGGATTCGCGACGCTCGATGGCGATCGGCTACAACTGCATGGCGTCATCGGCTCACCCGACGGCAGTGAGATGTACCGAGGATCGGATGCCGGCACGCTCAACGATGCCGAAGCGATCGGCGTCCGGCTCGCCGAAGCATTGCTGAAAGATGGCGCAGGTGAATTGCTCGATCGCTTGCGCCAGGAGTCGCCATGATTCCGAAGGTCATGCCGCCCTTGGCCGAGCTCACCGTGCTGGTGACACGTCCGGCGCCGCAAGCTGCGGGCCTGTGCGAACAGATCCAGCGCAATGGCGCCATTGCAATCGCCTTTCCCGCGGTCGAGATCGTACCGGTCGCGGCTGAACCGGCTCGCGATCACGACTTGATCATCTTTGCAAGCGTCAACGCGGTCGCTCACGGCGTGCATTTGATCGAGAAGGGCCCCTCGACGCTCATCGCTGCCATTGGCAAAGCGACCGCGGCGGCACTGAAAGAGACATCTCTTCCAGCGGATATCGTTCCCGAAGCAGGCTTCAACAGCGAAGCGCTGCTGGCACATCCCGATGTCACATTGGCGGAGGGAGCGAAGGTGCTCATCGTGCGCGGCTCGAGCGGCCGCGAGTTGATGCGGGAGACGTTCACCGCCCGCGGTTTGATCGTGGAAACTCGCGACGTATATCAGCGCGTTCGACCATCGATCGACGATGCGACGCGCGATGCGCTCGAAACGCGCTGGCAGAACGAAGGGATCGACGCGGTCACCGCGACCAGCATTGAAACTTTGCATAACCTGATCGGCATGCTGTCCGAGCGCGGTCGCGCACTTCTGCGCGAAAGCACGCTGTTGGTCGCGAGCCGGCGCATCGCTGACGCCGCTCAGGAAGCTGGCTTGAACGGGACGCTGATTGTCGCGAACGGCGCCGACGACGCCTCGATGATCGGCGCTCTGGCTCGCTGGAGGACGCGCGCCCGGGCGGCTTGAGAACTGCGCTGCGTGTTAGGATACGCGCGTCTGCAGCAGTGCCCCTTGCCATGGCCGAGACCGGTCCAGAAAGTATCAGCTCCTCTGTTCCTGGAGATGCTCACCCCGATTCGTCGCGGTCGCGCCGTGCGCACACGTACAGTCGATTGACGACAGCTATCGCCGTGCTCGCTCTGGCAATCGGCGGCTATAGCCTGTTTCGCCTGGACTCGATGCGGGACAAGCTCGACACGGCCAACGCCACGCTCGCTGCATCCAACGCCGATCGGGAATTGCTCCGCGCCGAACTGAGGAGCCAGGCCAGCCGCGAGCGACAGGCGCATCGGGATTTGAACCGTCGCCTCGATACGCTCGACGACGCGCCCCAACAGCTGCAACAACTGGCTTCGTCGGTCGAAGAGCTGCGCGGCCGCGCCGAAGGACCGGAGCGCGCATGGTCACGTTCCGAAGCTTTGTTTCTTCTCGAGCTGGCGCAGCGCCGGCTCACTCTGGATCGCGATGTCGAGACTGCCATCGTGGCGCTGGAATCGGCGGATCTGCGCCTCGCATCGCTGCGTGACCCGGCGTTCGCTGCGGTTCGTCAGGAGATCGCCAAGGAATTGCAGGCACTGCGCACCGTGCAATTGCCCGACACTACCGGCATCCTCTCTCGCCTGCTCAGCGCCGAAGAGAGCGCCAGCGAGGCTCCGGTCAAAGGCATCATGGTGAACGAGCGCAACGCGTTCGATCGCAGCTCGTTGCCCGACGGAATGTTCGCTCGCGCCGCCGCCATTCTCAGAGAAACTTTCTCGAATCTGATCGTCGTACGCAAAGTGAACGAGGTCTCCGGCAGCGTCATCACCGCCGAGGAAGCTCTGCTGAGGCGCCAGCATCTGCAATTGTTGTTTTTCGCCGCCCGCACGGCAGTGATCCGTCACGACGAGCAGGCGTATCGCATGGCGTTGGCCGGCGCGCGCCGCTCGCTCGGAGAGTTTTTCGATCTTTCCAAGCCCGAGACCCAAGCGCTGCTGAACGAGGTGCAGGCGCTGGAGCCGATCAAAGTCAATCCCCAGCTGCCCAGCGTGACCAGCTCGATCAACGCGCTGCGCAGGATGGTCCCCTCGCGCCGGGGCCCGGAGTAATTCGCGGATGAGAAGCGGCCTTTATATCGCCGCGGCGATGATCGTCGCCGGCCTGCTCGCCAACATGGTGTTGGGCGACCCGGGTTACGTAGCGTTGCGCTTCGCCGGTCGATTGATCGAAATGTCTGCAGTGACATTCGTCGTCGTGCTGGTCGCCGCGTACTTCGCGGTGAGATTGTTGACGAAGCTGATCACGGCGCGTCGCTCCTGGAAGGCGTCGCAGGAAGCGCGGCGTCACGAGCGCGCACGCCGCAGCTTTGCGCAGGGCATCCTGGAATTGTCCGAAGGCAACTGGGAAGCCGCCGAAACCACACTGACCCGCCACGTGCGCGAAGCGGAGAATCCTGCCGCTCACTACGTGACAGCGGCACGAGCGGCGGACCTGCAAGGCGCGGCGGAGCGACGCGAGGAATATCTCCAGCGTGCGTTGGAAGTTGCTCCCGAGCGTCGCGCGCCGGCACTTGTCATGCAGGCCGAAGTGCTTCTGAAGCACAAGCAGTTGCAAGCGGCCCTGACCACGCTCGAGCAGCTCGAAGCGACGAAGGAACAGAACGCACGTGGACTGCTCCTGCTGGCTCGCGTCTATCGACAGCTCGGCGATTGGCGAAAGCTGCAGGCATTGGAGCCTCGACTGCGCAGCACTCGCGGTATCACGGCGGCGATGGCCGATGAAACGGTCGCGCAGATTCATCTGGATCGCCTGAAAGAGGCCGGCACCAAGTGCGATCTGAACGAGCTGAAAGCCGCCTGGAAAGAAACTTCTCGCTCGCTGGCCAAACATCCCGAGATCGTGGTCGCGTATGCGCGCGCTTCGATGGCTTGTGGCGATCACGAATCGGCCGAGGCTGCGCTGCGTGATTGCATCAACAAGCAATGGAACGAATCTGCAGTGCTGGCTTACGGCGAGCTGGAAACCGAGGAGCCGCTGAAAACGCTGGATCGTGCGGAGGGCTGGTTGTCCGGGCACGGCGAAGATGCAGCGCTGCTGTTCACCTGCGCGCAGCTTGCAACTCGCGCCGAGCTCTACGGCAAGGCACGCAGTTTCCTCGAAACCAGCATTGCCATTCGTCCGCGACTCGAGGCGTATCAGCTGCTCGCGAACCTCATGGAACAACTGGGCGATCGCGAGCGCTCGGTGAAAGCACTGAACGACGCTCTTGCGTTCGCGGTGGGCCGCAAGGCCAACCTCCCGAAGATTCGGGCGCGTCGCTGGCAGGAACGTCGGCAAACCGACAGGCGGAGAAGCTGAGTTTTCATGTCCGCTCCTCGCCCCTATGCCCGCGTCACGCTGCTGCCGTCTCAGCAGGTCCTCACCGTCGAACGCGGTGAGACCATTCTCGATGCGGCGTTACGCGCCGGGTTGAACCTTCCTCACAGCTGCAAGAGCGGACATTGCTCTTCGTGCCGCGCTCGCATTCGCCAGGGTGAAGTGAGTTACCCCCACGGCCGGCCGCTGGGACTCATGGCGGAGGAGGAACGCGAGGGCTACGCATTGCTCTGCCAGGCGCACGCAGCCAGCGAAGATCTCACCATCGAAGTGCGAGAGATCCGTCCGCCTGCGCCGGAGATCATCGTCAAAAGCCTGCCCTGCCGCATCGAGCGGCTGAACCGTCTCACGCCCGACATCATGGCGGTGTTCCTGCGGGTGCCGGCTAGCGAATATTTCCACTTCGCGCCCGGCCAGTATCTGGACGTCATGCTGCCGCAGAACCGGCGTCGCAGTTTCTCCATCGCCAGCACACCGGGCGACGGCAAGATGCTGGAGCTGCACATTCGCCGGGTGTCGAGCGGCGAGTTCACGCAGCAGCTATTCGATGGCACGCTGGAAAAATCGCTGCTGCGTATCGAAGGGCCGCTCGGACAGTTCTGGTTCCGTCGCGAGTCGCCGCGGCCTGCGTTGCTGATCGGCGGCGGCACAGGCTATGCGCCTCTGCGTTCGATGCTGCACAGTCTGCTCGAAACGGGCGATCGCCGGCAGCTCCACCTGTATTGGGGCGCACAGGCCGCTCGCGACTTGTATGAGGATGCGCATCTGCGAGCGCTGTGCGAGCAGCATCCCAATCTGCACTACATCCCCGTGCTCTCGGCGCCGAGCCCTGAAGATCAGTGGCAGGGTCGAACCGGTTGGGTGCATGCAGCCGCGCTGGAGGATCATCCCGATCTGTCCAAGCTCGACGTTTATGCCAGCGGCCCGCCCGTGATGGTCGAGACGATTCGCCACGAGTTCACGCAGCGCGGCCTGCCACCCGAACAATTGTTCTTCGATTCGTTCGATTACGCGCCCGACGTGCTGGCCAAGCTCGGCAGCGCGTTCATGCCCTCGCAGGATCTTTAGTTCTCAACAGATCGGCGAGCGCGGCTGGCAGCTCCGGATAGCGAAATGCAAAGCCGGCGCTCAGCGCCTTGGTCGGCAGCACCTTCTGCCCTTCGAGGAGCAGTTGTGACATCTCGCCGAGCGTCATCCGCAGTATTGCAGCCGGCACGCGCACAGGAATCGATCGACCGAATTGCGCGGCCAGGATCTCCGCGAACTGCTGTTGTCGAACCGGGTGCGGCGAAGTGGCATTGATACCGCCT
>Ga0182742_1000559_pt1 | contig 56789 bp, 56 predicted proteins | sample eDN5th37CBELigMG_FD_128880 | JGI IMG/M metagenome (GOLD analysis project Ga0182742, IMG submission 128880) | Enriched Miracle-Growth compost microbial communities from Emeryville, California, USA - eDNA 5th pass 37_C BE-Lig MG (version 2)... ...
CGAAAAATTGTTAAGCTGTCAGAATACCACGCTCATTCTGACTACGCATAGACGGAATGGTGTGAACCTGTCTAAATGCAGGGGTTATTCTGACAAGGCATAGATGAAAAATTGTTAAGCTGTCAGAATACCACGTTCATTCTGACTACGCATAGACGGAATGGTGTGAACCTGTCTAAATGCAGGGGTTATTCTGACAAGGCACAGACGAAAAATTGTTAAGCTGTCAGAATACCACGCTCATTCTGACTACGCATAGACGGAATGGTGTGAACCTGTCTAAATGCAGGGGTTATTCTGACAAAGCATAGCCGAAAAATTGTTAAGTTGTCAGAATACCACGCTCATTCTGACTACGCATAGACTAAAACTTTCCTCCAAGTCAAAAAAACGGCTATTCAGAGAGCTGCTGACATAATAGTTGTCATGCAGCTCTCTATGGCCGTTTTTAATTTGCTGCTCTATGGTTAAAACATTCTGGGCAGCGTCCGTATATTTCGAATTTATGTCCTGATACATCATATCCGCGAAGACTTTCATTGAGTCCTGACATCGGGCATGTTTCAATTTCTTTGGTTTTCCCGCAGTCTAAGCATATAAAATGATGGTGATGCTGTTCATGTGCACAGGTATAGCGGAAATGCTTTTCACCTGAAAGCTCCGTCATTTCCAGAATGCCAAGCTCAACAAATAAAGATAAATTTCTATAAATCGTATCAAAACTTAAACCTGGGTAATCATCCTTCATCCATGCTAAAACATCCCGGGCAGTTAAATACTTATCGCTTTTCGCAAAGAGCTCAAGCATATCCTCGCGCTTCCCCGTATGCTTATAGCCACTTTCTTTTAACAGCCCAATAGCCTCACTTACATTCATTAAAATTCACCTCAAATCGGGCAGGATTCAACTAAGCCCTGCAATAAATCAGGTCACTCTGTTAATTTTGGCCGTTGATCTCCCGGGATCACGCGCCTTGTGCTCCAATCAGCTAAGCGGTTAAAATCAAATATTAAGCTTTAACACAGCCAATCAGTAAGAACGCATCGATAATTTTTTAAAAAGGATCGTGCCTGCTAAAATTACTACGGCAAGCATGACTATGGTTCCGCCCGGGGCAAGATCCATATAGTAAGACAAAATCAGACCGCCTAGTACAGATGCCTCTCCGAACAGCACTGAATAAAGAATCGTCTGTTTGAAGCCTTTGGCAATTCGGATACTTGCTGCAACTGGCAGCGTCATTAAGGAGGAGACAAGCAGGATGCCGACAATTCTCATGGACCCGGCAATAACAAGCGCCACCATAACAATAAAGATAAAATGGATGCTTTTCGTCGCGATTCCTGATGCCTTGGCATGCTCCTCATCAAAGGACAATAAAAATAATTCCTTATATAAAAGGACAATGAGAACGATGACAATAATACTAATCGCTAATATCGTCCATAAATCCAATCGGCTTACGGCACTCACACTTCCAAAAAGGTAACTGAATAAGTCGGTATTAAAGCCGTCAGCAAGGGAAATAAATATGACCCCGATGCCAATTCCGCTGGATAAGATAATCGGGATAGCGAGTTCCTGATAGTGCTTATAAACTGAGCGTAGTTTTTCTATGAACAAAGAACCTGCAACAGAGAAGGCCATCCCCATATACATGGGATTTAAGCCGCTCGTCGGCATAAACTTTTTCTCCAAAAATAAACTAAAGGCAATTCCTGCCAAAGTAACATGACTTAATGCATCGGCAATCAGCGATAGCCTTCTGACTACAATGAATACCCCAATCAGCGGAGCAACAATGCCGATGATCATCCCTGTAAAAAAGGCATTCTGCAAAAATTCGTATTGTAAAATCCCTTCAATCATTGCACTGCTCCTCCATGATGCACATGGTCATGGTTATGCTGAAGAATATGAATATCATGGCCATAGAACTCTGACATTTCGTTCATTTTTAGCTGTTCAAATTCGGATGTTACACCGTGAAAATGCAAGTGCTTATTCAGGCACGCAACATGTGTCACCTTATCAGAAATGGTGCCAATATCATGGGTAACCAAGAGCAGAGTGATCCCCCACTTTTTATTTAAATCATTAAGCATATCATAAAAGGACTGTACATTCTGCGCATCCACGCCCACTGTCGGCTCATCTAAAATAAGCAGCTTGGGATCGCTGACGATCGCACGGGCAATGAATACTCGCTGCTGCTGTCCCCCTGAAAGTTCGCCAATGTTTCGGTTTCTAAAAGATAGAAGCCCGACCGAATCAATGGCCTGAAGAACTTTCTCCTGATGTTCCTTTTTCATAAATTTAAAAAGACCGAGCTTCTTTGTCAGCCCGCTGGCAACAACCTCGTAGACAGTTGCCGGAAACCCAGTATTAAAAGAATTCGCCTTTTGGGAAACAAACCCAATTTTATGCCATTTCTTAAATTTGCCTGCTTCTTCTCCAAACAGGCGAATACTGCCCTTTTGAATTTTAAGCAGTCCAAGAATAAGCTTCATTAATGTAGATTTACCGGAGCCATTGGGTCCGACAATCCCAACAAAATCACCTTCATGAACGGTTAAATGGATGTCTTCAAGTACATTCTCTTTTTCATATCGATAGGTGATATGGTCTATTTCAATAATCGGCTTTTTTGTTTCTTTCATTACATCACCTTTTTTATTGGCTTTGTTAAATTTGGCCGTTGATTTCCTCTCCAGGCGCTTCGCGCACCTAAGGGCATTTTGCGAGCCTCCTAGTCACATACGTTCCTGCGGGGTTTCGCTTCAATGCTGATCCCCCAGGAGTCTACACGGCTTCCATTCCAATCAACTTTAGCGGTTACAATCAACATTATGCCTTAACAAAGCCTTTTTATTAAGAATCATTCCGATTTATAAATGCTAATCATTCCGATTTACAAAGCATAGTATACAAAAAAATACCTTTATTGTAAAGAAACAAGCCTGTGTGGCGGTGCTGGCAAAATAATTGTCACGATTTCCTGTTACATCTCATAAAGTACAATGGAGGTGCAAAGACGTGAAAATTTTTGAGAATATCATCAATCATAAAATTTCTACGATAACCGCTTCAGAATTACTTAAATATGCCAACCAATTTAATATTTCAATCAATAAAAGTCAGGCGGCGAAAATTGCAGAGTACTTAAGGGGAAAAAACGTAAACATTTTCAATGACAGCGAGCGTACTAAGCTAATTAAGGAAATTGCTAAAATAGCGGGCCCAGAAACGGCAAGATCAGTAAATCAGCTATTTATACAATTTACTAAATAAAATACTTATAGAAAGCAAAAAAAGCTGTGAAATTTAAAACCTTTCACAGCTTTTTTGCTTTCTTAGCCTTCCATAATATCATCAAGCAGATTTTCATTAAATTCCTGCGCGCGAAGCATCGCGATTTCATGCTTGTAAGGCGGCTTTTTATTGTTTTTATCCTCGCCAACGAAGGGTGTCTCAAGTATTTTCGGAATGTCTGCAAGCTGCGGATGATTGACAATATAGTTTAGCGCCTTAAAACCGATATGGCCAAAGCCGATATTTTCATGACGGTCCTTTCTCATGCCGCGCTCGTTCTTACTGTCATTGATATGAAGAACCTTTAAGCGGTCGATTCCAACCAACCGGTCAAATTCTTCCAGAACGCCATCAAAATCTTCGACTATATTATATCCGGCATCATGTGTATGGCAGGTGTCAAAGCAAACGGATAAATGATCATTATAGTTTACACCATCGATAATCATCGCAAGCTCTTCAAAGGATTTTCCGCATTCTGAGCCTTTGCCAGCCATAGTTTCTAGAGCAATCTGGACTTTTTCATCGCCTTTTAAGACTTCGTTAAGCCCTTCAACAATTCTTTTAATACCTGCTTCAGTTCCGGCGCCAACATGCGCACCCGGGTGCAGAACAATCTGTCTGGCGCCTATTGCCTCTGTACGGTCAATTTCTGAGCGAAGGAAATTAACGCCAAGCTCAAAAGTATTTAAATTCGTGGTATTCCCTATGTTAATAATATATGGAGCATGCACAACGATCTCTGCAATGCCATTTTCCTGCATATGCTTGAGACCGGATTCGATATTTAAATCCTCAATCTTTTTCCTTCTTGTGTTTTGTGGAGCTCCCGTATAAATCATAAAAGTGTTTGCTCCATAGGACACTGCCTCTTCACTTGCCGCCAAAAGCATTTTTTTCCCGCTCATAGACACGTGTGATCCTATTTTTAACATCGGTTTCTCTCCCCTTATTTTTTTCTCTGAAGCCGTTTTTGCCGTTTTTTAAAGTTTTCCATTTCGGCTTGCATCTTTTTCTTGTAGCCCGGCTTCACTTTTTTAGGCTTTTGCACAATGGATTTAGCTGCTTTATCCACTTCATCGAGCTGTTTTTGGCGATTTTTTCGTTTATTTCTGGCGCCAAGATCCACCCATTCGCCCTTTTGCAAATCTACATGAGTAAATTCAATCCCCATCTTTTCAAGTTTGTTTAAGGCATCCTCATCAGATGTTTCATATATTGTTAAGGCGATCCCTGAATATCCGGCTCTTGCCGTCCGGCCGACACGGTGAATATAAAAGTCAAGATCTGTTGGCAGTTCATAATTGATGACATGGCTGATCCCCTGGATATCAATTCCACGTGCAGCAAGATCTGTTGCCACAATGTACTGGAATTCCAGATCCTTGATCTGCTTCATCATTTTCTTCCGTTCCCTTGGATTAAGATCTCCATGTATTCTGCCAACCTTTAATCCTTTGCCTATCAAGGCGTCTGCAACCTCGTCCGCCATTTTCTTTGTGTTTGTAAAAACAATGGCTAAATAGGGATTGAATGCAGTTAATGCTTCAAATACTAGCTTTGTTTTACTGCGATGTCTAGCCGGCATAATCTGGTGTTCAATATTGGCAGCCGCAGCCTGCGACGGCTCAATCTGAATATATTTTGGATTTTCCATATATTTTTTCAAAAAAGGTTTCAGCTTTTCTGGAATTGTCGCAGAAAATACAAGCATTTGCAGCTTTTCAGGCATTCTGGCTGCAATTTGGTCCACGTCCTCAATAAATCCCATATCAAGCATTAAATCTGCTTCATCGACAATCAGCATGTCTGCTTTATGGACGAATAAAGCCTGTTCCTTGACTAAATCATTAATTCTTCCAGGTGTCCCAACAACAATATGCGGCTGCTGTTTTAGCTTTTCAATTGAACGCTGCTTGTCTGTTCCTCCAATAAAACAGCGGGCAGTAATCTCCTCATCTTTTTGGCAATGATCGGTGATCTTTAATATTTCATGATAGATTTGGTTAGCCAGTTCCCTTGTCGGTGCTGTTATAACTGCCTGAACTTCCTTTTTAGAGAAATCAATTTTTTCTAGTATAGGAAGAATATAAGCATGTGTTTTGCCTGTTCCTGTCTGGGATTGGCCAATTGCACTTTCTCCTTTTAAAATAACAGGAATTAACCGTTCCTGTATTTCAGTTGGCTCATAGAACCCAATTTCTTTTACTGCCTCCATAATAAAAGGCTTTAGATTAAACCGATCAAACTTAGTTTCATTCATTATTTATAACTCCTCATATATCGTTTCCTTTTCCATCCAACTATTATAGTAAAGTTTGAACAAAATAGCCACTCTTGCATTTATATGGACGGATAAACCAATTAACATTCCCTGCATATTTATATAGAGATTAGAAAGGAGGTCAATGTCATGGTATATGGTCCACAAATGCCATACCGCGGCTCCTTGCCCCATCCCCCTCAGTTCAGGAGTCCTATGCATGGTCCGCCAGCCCAATACAGTCCTTTTGGTCCAATGGGCAGTCCACGTCCGCAAATGATGCCTGGGCCAAGAGGCGGTCCTCGGCAAGCCCAGGGACCGATGAGACAGCGTCAAGGCGGCGGTCTTCGGCAAGCCCAAGGACCGATGAGACAGCGTCAAGGCGGCGGTCTGCTTTCAAGGCTATTAGGCGGCGGTGCGAGAAACACGAATGGAATGAGAGGTCCAGCGTCTGCCGGATTTCCTTTAGGCGGTGCTGCTAATCCGTCTCAAGCCGGAGGCGGATTATTACGCTCTTTAACTAATCCACAAGCGATTAGCGGTTTTTTAACTAACACGCAAAAGGTATTAGGCACAGCACAGCAAATTGGCCCGATGATTCAGCAGTATGGACCCATTGTAAAAAATATCCCCGCTATGTGGAGAATTTATAAAGGGTTAAGCAGCGATACTGAGGAAACACCAGCTGAGGAATCCACTGAAGCTAAATCAGAATCATCTGTTAAGAAAGCACCCGCCAGTAAAACAAAAAAGAAAAAGGTCGAGATTGACCCAGCAGTTCAGGAGTCTGATGAAAAAGAGGATAGAGGCACATCAATGCCAAAGCTGTACATTTAAAGAATGCTTCTAAAGCATTCTTTTTATTTTGGTAAAAATTATTTGTGGCATCAATCATACTCTTACAGCCTTTTGGTATTATTATTAACCTATTTCCTTTATAATAGTATTTGGGTTTTATTTTTATAATCAAATTAGTACGCACACCTAAAAAGCTTTGGGAGGTTTAATATACATGCAAGTAATTAAGATTTCACCCCGGGGCTATTGCTATGGGGTTGTTGATGCGATGGTTATAGCAAGAAATGCAGCTCTAGATAAATCACTGCCGCGTCCAATCTATATTCTTGGAATGATCGTTCATAATAAGCATGTCACGGATGCTTTTGAAGAAGAAGGAATCATTACGCTTGATGGCAATAATCGCCTTGAGATCCTCGAAAAGGTTGATAAGGGTACGGTTATTTTCACCGCGCATGGTATTTCCCCGCAGGTTCGGGAATTAGCGAAAGAAAAAGGCCTTGTTACAATTGATGCCACTTGTCCTGATGTAACAAGAACCCATGTGTTAATTGAAGAAAAGGTAAAAGAAGGGTTCGAAATTATCTATATTGGCAAAAAGGGTCATCCAGAGCCAGAAGGGGCTATCGGCATTGCACCAGAACATGTTCATATCGTACAAACGATTGAGGATGTAAACGCCCTTAACCTTGACAGTGAAAAAATCGTAGTAACCAATCAGACAACTATGAGCCAATGGGATGTCAAGCATGTTATGGATGAAATCAAAGAGAAATACCCTCATGCCCAATTCCATAATGAAATCTGCAATGCGACACAGATCCGTCAGGAAGCGGTTGCCGGCCAAGCAGGCGAAGCAGATGTGGTCATCGTTGTAGGTGATCCAAGAAGCAATAACTCTAACCGTCTGGCACAGGTATCTGAAGAAATCGCTGGCACAAAGGCCTACCGGATTGGCGATATATCAGAGCTTGATATTGAGTGGATCAGAAATGCTGGATCCGTTGGTGTTACATCTGGCGCATCAACACCAACACCGATTACTAAAGAGGTCATTTCTTTTATTGAACAATTTGATCCAAATGACGAAAGCACTTGGGTAACTGAGAAAAAAGTGCCTTTAAGCAAAATCCTGCCAAAAATAAAAACTAAAAAATAATAAAAGAGGCAGTCCTTCTGTACTATTCATGTACTGAGGGACTGCCTTTAATTTTGGGGCCCAACCCCAGCGTTTTAAAGGAATGTAAAGGGATCCGTGTTAAGGTCTGACGGGAAGATCCTGACGTCATATCCCTTTTCCTGGAACATTTTTTTCATTTGGCTGGTGACGCCCTTTTTCATAACTTTTTCCACGTTGTGGCCAGGGTCGACAATGTTTAGGCCCATCATCATAGCATCATGGGCAACATGGTAATACATATCGCCTGTTACATAAACATCAGCACCTTTAAATTTAGCTGTGCTGAAGTATTTATTTCCGTCTCCGCCAAGGACAGCAACCTTCTTTACCTTGGCATTGAGGTCTCCGACCACGCGTACTCCCTCGACATCCAGTGTCTTCTTTACATGCTGGGCAAACTCAGCTAATGTCATTTCCTTTATTTCACCAATACGGCCAAGACCCAATGTTTCCCCTTTATTCTCAAGGGGATATATATCATAAGCCACTTCCTCATATGGATGTGCCTTAAACATGGCAGATAGGATTCTTTTTTCCAAATGCTCAGGAAAGATGGTTTCTATTTTTTCTTCTTGAACAGATTCTAGAATGCCCTGTGATCCAATGTGAGGGTCTGCCTCCTCATTAGGAAGGAATTGGCCAGTACCGGCAGCAGAGAACGTGCAATAGCTATAATTACCGATTGCTCCCGCTCCCGCATCTCCTAAAGCCTTTCTAAGTGCATCAGCATTTTCCTTTGGCACGAATACAGCTAGCTTCTTCAATTTTGTTTCAGCCGTGGGATACAGAACCTCCGTATGAGTAAGTTCTAGGGCTTCTGCCAGCATGTCATTGACACCGCCTGCAGCCACATCAAGGTTTGTATGTGCGGCATAAACAGCAATATCATGCTTAATTAGCTTTTCAATGATTCTCCCTGCAGGCGTATCCGTTGCGATTGCCTTTAATGGGCGAAAGATCGGCGGATGATGAGCAATAATCAGCTGCACATTTTTTTCAATCGCTTCGTCTACAACCTCTTCCAGGACATCGAGAGCTACCATGACATTTTCTACAGGCTTATTTAGCCTGCCAATCTGCAAACCAATCTTATCCCCTTCCATGGCATAGCTTTTCGGGGAAAATTGCTCAAATAACTGGATGATTTCATGACCATTCGGTTTTTTCACTATTCTAGCTCCTCCTTTAGCCATTTAATCTTTTCGATAAGCTCTTCCTTTTTTTGCTGGTTTTCTTTTGTATCTGCAGCCTTTTCAAGCTGTGCTAGAACCCTTTGCCAGTTCTCCATTTCACCCTGCCATTTTTTACGGAAAACCTTTGAACCTTCTTTCATCAAAAACGGGCCAAATAATGATTCCTTATTAAAATCCTTATAAGGATTAACAGGGTCTCCTTTTTCAGCTACAAGGATTTCATAAATCTTTCCATCCTCTTCAAGGATTTCTTCCTCTTTTAACTCCCAGCCGTTATCTTTCATCCATTGGCGGATAGTTACTGCACTGATATTAGGCTGCAAAATGAGTCTTTCAACAGATGAAAGCTTTTCCTTTCCATCCTCTAAAATACTAGCAATCAGCGCGCCACCCATGCCGGCAATGGTAACACAGTCAATCTCACCTGGCTGGATGACTGCAAGTCCATCCCCTTTGCGCACGTCAATCTGGTTTTCCAGACCCTCTGACAGAACCTGCTTTTTAGCAGACTGAAATGGGCCCTCAACTACCTCTCCGGCAACAGCAAAGGGGACAATCTCTTTCTTAACAGCATAACACGGCAAATACGCATGATCCGAGCCTATATCTGCCATCCGTGCCCCTATTGGTATGTATTTAGCAACAGCCTCCAAACGCTGTGACAACTTATCAGAATTCATCTACTCCACCACTTTTCCACATTAAAGCACTGGGGGTCAGGCCCCCGCCGCTTTAACGCATTAATCCATCGGGGGTCAGGCCCCCAGTGCGTTAATGCATTAAAGGCAAGCCCCGCTTGTAAGCTAGTATAAAAAAAGTCCTTTACAGATGCAAAGGACTTTCTACTTTTTCAAAAAATTATAGGTATTGTTACTTCGAGAAATGTCTAAGCTTCCGGGCGCAGCCTAAAGTGGACGCCTGGAAGCTCTCTATTTCTAATTATTTTATTTCCGCTAGCCATGCAGCCATTTCTGGTGCTTTATCTTCAGGAACAAGTCCTGGAGGCATTGCACCTTTACCGTTGACAACGATATTAGCAATTTCATCCTGTGACAGACGATCGCCAACACCTGTTAAAGCAGGTCCGACTGAACCTTGATATTGATCACCGTGGCAACCAATACAGCTTTTTTGATAGATTTCTTCCGGACTTGCGGCAACTGTTTCTTCTTGTGCTGGAGCTCCGCCCTCTTTTTCAGCAGCAAGCTCTTGAGCATCGCCTAGTCCTTTGAAGGACATTAAGAACATTGCAACGATACCAAATGCGAAAATAATGATGTACGGCACTACTGGATTTTTCATGTTTAAACCTCCTTATGTAAGAACATCTCATTTTCACTAAGTATTTATACAAACAATCTCTATTCTACTTCAAAAATGAGAGAAGGAAAAGACCCTAAGACATTTTTGTCATATCAAATTCACATTTCCGACATATTTTATGTCTTTTTTGTGAAAGCCCTGTTAAATTTGGCCGTTGATTTCCGCTGCAGGCGCTCCAATCAACTAAGCAGTTTAAATCAATATTTAAGCCTAAATACTGTCTTAGTGAAAAAACAAAAAGTCCCCATCTCAAAATGGATGGGGCTCTCTATTATTAGCTTGCAGCCTCTCCTTAAATAGCACCAATGTGCCTTGAAATAACCATTCGCTGAATTTCAGAGGTGCCTTCCCCAATTTCTAATAGCTTACCATCCCTCATATATCTTTCCACATGATAGTCTTTCATATAACCATAACCGCCATGAATTTGTACGGCTTGATCAGCAACCTCCATACAAATTTCCGAGGCGTATAATTTACACATGGCAGCTTCTTTGCCAAACGGCCTGCCTTGGTCTTTAAGCCAGGCAGCCTTATAGACCATATTTCGGGCAAGTTCAATTTTCATCGCCATGTCTGCTAATTTAAATTGAATGGCCTGGAAGTTGGAGATAGACCGGCCAAATTGCTTTCTATCCTTGGCATACTGCAATGCCTTCTCATACGCTGCCTGGGCTATTCCAACAGCCATGGCCCCAATCCCAATACGGCCACCATCTAATGTAATGAGAAACTGTTTAAAGCCCTCGCCTTTTTTACCGAGCAAGTGCTCAGTCGGCACCCGAACATCTTCTAGGACAAGTTCGGTAGTATTTGAAGCATTTAACCCCATCTTCTCGTAATTATCAATAACTCTAAAACCCTTTGTATCCGTAGGCACAATAATTGCGCTAATTTCCTTTTTGCCGTCTTTTTCACCTGTTACTGCTGTGAGAGCCAGGTGTTTCGCGAAACTTGCATTTGTGATAAAGCATTTGTTCCCATTAATTACATATTCCCCATCTTTTTCAACTGCTGCCGTTCTTGTTCCTCCAGCATCAGATCCTGCCCCTGGTTCTGTCAGGCCAAACGCTCCGAAAGACTCTCCAGTACAAATAGGAACTAGGTATTTTTGCTTTTGTTCTTCCGTTCCAAATAAATATAAAGGGGCACCTCCCAATGAAATATGAGCAGAATAAGTAATCCCGGTTGAGCCGCAGGCACGGCTTAATTCTTCAGTGACAATGGCAAAGCTCATTGTATCTGCTCCTGCACCGCCATATTCCTCAGGGAAAGGCAATCCCATCATGCCAAGGTCAGCCAGTTTTTTAAACACTTCAAGCGGAAACTTTTTCGTTCTGTCCCTTTCCAAAGCACCCGGCGCAACCTCTTCATCGGCAAATTCCCGGATTGTCTTTAAAAGCATTTCCTGTTCTGCTGTCAAATCAAAATTCATTTAACATCCCCCTTTGAATACGCTTTCATATCTATTATAAAAGAGGTGATGTAATTTTCACAACATTTAAAAATTTTTAAAAAATAAAGCTATATAAAAATAGCTGCAAGAACAAAAACAACCGCAAGGATACCAGAAATTAAGAAGGAAGGAAGTCTAAATTTCCAGCCGGTAAACAGCCATACAGCACAATTCAAAAAGATGATCATATAAAGCATTTCATTATTATTCGGGAAGATCTCAGCCATAAAAAAAGCAGAAGAAACCAGAATGTTCAACCCCGAGACAAGCAACGGAATTTGAAATGATTTCCCTTTTTTAGAATAGTAAAAAGCAAATAAAATTCCGAATAACGCCAAAAAAAGCGAAAATGGAATTTGCAAAGTTATAGACAATTCAGTAAAATGAATTAAAAACAGATTCAAAGGAACAAGGAGAAAAAAGAGAAATTGACTGTTCCAGAACTTTTTCCTGCGGACTTCTTTTTCTGATTCATCATCTGAATGCCCTTCGGTATATAAAGCCAATAGGTAATTGCAGTACTGCTCCGGCAGCATCCGGTTCTTTTTCCAGTAGTTAATTTCGTTTACAATGATTTTCTTTCTCGTTTCATTCAACATAAACACGTCCATTCTGAGCACAAACAATTGGTTGATTTTGCAAAAAAAAATAGTTTACCTCTATTGTAAGAAGTAAACTATTTTCTAGCAATCCCTATTCTAAAAAGTCTTTTAACCGCTTGCTTCTGCTTGGATGTCTTAATTTACGGAGCGCCTTGGCCTCAATTTGGCGAATTCGCTCACGTGTGACGCCGAACACCTTGCCGACCTCTTCAAGCGTTCTTGTACGGCCATCATCCAGTCCAAAACGAAGGCGAAGAACATTTTCTTCCCGATCGGTTAAGGTATCAAGAACATCTTCCAGCTGTTCCTTTAACAGCTCGTAGGCAGCATGCTCTGATGGAGAAGTTGCATCCTGATCTTCGATGAAATCACCAAGATGGGAATCGTCTTCTTCACCAATCGGTGTTTCAAGAGAAACAGGTTCCTGAGCAATTTTCAAAATCTCGCGAACCTTTTCTGGTGTTAAATCCATATCCTCTGCAATTTCTTCTGGAGATGGTTCACGCCCTAAATCCTGCAGCAGCTGCCGCTGGACACGAATTAATTTGTTGATTGTTTCAACCATATGAACAGGGATCCGGATGGTTCTAGCCTGATCAGCAATGGCCCTTGTGATCGCTTGTCGAATCCACCATGTTGCATAGGTACTGAATTTAAAGCCTTTACGGTAGTCGAATTTTTCAACAGCTTTAATAAGACCCATATTACCTTCTTGAATGAGGTCAAGGAAAAGCATGCCGCGTCCAACATATCTCTTGGCAATACTTACCACCAAGCGCAGGTTTGCTTCGGCCAAGCGTCTCTTTGCTTCTTCGTCGCCTTGTTCAATGCGTTCTGCCAGAGCAATTTCTTCATCAGCAGATAGGAGATCGACACGTCCAATTTCCTTTAGATACATACGCACAGGGTCGTTAATTTTGATTCCTGGCGGTACGCTTAAATCATTGAGGTCAAACTCCTCTTCATTTTTTGCTAATTCCTTCGGATCGACATCATCAGCATCGTCGTCGCTTTCGCCAACAAGCTCGACCCCCTGATCACCTAGAAACTCATAAAATTCATCCATTTGATGAGAGTCAAGTTCAAAATGGCTCATTTTTTCTGCTATATCATCATAGGCGAGAACACCTGTCTTTTTTCCTGTTTCTATCAATTGTTCCTTCACTTGCTCTAGGGTTAGTTCTGAATCAACTTCTTTTGATCGAGCTGATTTTTCAGCCATATGTACCCCTCCTTCCAAAGTCACACACAATCCTTACAAAGACTTTCGCAATTGGATAATTTCCATTGCGATTAAGGCAGCCTTTTCGAAATCCTTATTCCTCTCTGCTTCCTTTTGTTCTGCTATTTTTTCTTTTATCTTTAACATTTTTTGATGATTAAACACCTGTTTCAAATAATCCGCTAATTCCTGCCCGCTTATCTCATCATTTACGCTCATCATTTCGATATCAGCCACGATTTTTTTGAGCCGTTCATCATTGAGATAATTGATAAATGCACTCGCATCAGGGGGGTGGCCAGCTTCATAATAGCCTAGCAAATAGGTAATAATGGCCTGATGTTCATCTATGTTAAATGTGTTGCCATCTAAGCTTTCCTGAATCCTAAAGGCGATATCGCTGCTTTTTAGCATATGCGCGATCAGCATTCTCTCTGCAGTAAAATAGGCTGGCTTCAGCTGTTTCGGCTGTTTTGCCCTCAGCAGATTGGCATTGACGGGAGCCCTTTGTGCCTCTCCTCGATTCTTCCTTTTTTCCGCTTGGGAAAATTGCTGGAGCTGTTCTTTTAATGCTTCCAATGACAGCGAAAATTCGGAAGCTAATTGCCTGATGTAGTGGTCTTTTTCAACCGCATTATCCAGCTTGCTTATTTCCTGTAATACTTCTTCGATATAGAGGAGCCGATCTCCTTCATCCTGAAGTCTTTTTCCTCTCCGATAAAAAAGAAGCTTAAAGGACATTAATGTTAAGCTTTCCTCAATCACTTCATGGCGAAACTTATCTTCTCCATACTGCTTAATGTATTCATCAGGATCCAAGCCATCTGACATTATTGCAACTCTAACCTGGCATCCAGCACTTGAAAGCAAATTGCCTGCTCTAAACGCTGCCTCAATCCCAGCATTATCAGAGTCATAGCAAATTGTTATTGACTGAACATTCCTTCTTAGAACAGCCACATGATCGTCGGTTAATGATGTGCCCATTGTCGCAACACCATTATCAATTCCGGCGCGGTCAGCAGATATTACATCTGCAAAACCTTCGAAAAGAACAGCATGCTGTTTCTTTTTTATAAGCGGTCTTGCTAAATGGAAATTATATAAAATTTTACTTTTATTAAAGATGGCTGATTCAGGACTATTTAAATACTTGGGTTCATTATCGCCCATTGCCCTCCCTGAAAAAGCTATCGTATTGCCATTTCGGTCAACTATCGGGAACATGATGCGGTCGCGAAAACGGTCAAAATATCCTCCATCATCGCGCCTTATGATTAACCCGGCCTTTTCCATTACATTTAAAGGGAATTTCCTTTTTTCCAGAAATTTATACACAAAATCCCAAGAATTAAGGGAATAGCCAATTTGGAACTTCTCAATCGACTCCATTGTAAATCCGCGATTAAGCAAATAATCCAAAGCATTCTGACCATCCTTTGTATTAATTAGCAAATGGTGGTAAAATTTACGTAATAGCTCATGAGCCTCGATCATTTGCTTAATTTCTGGAGAAACAGATGAAGGATTATTTATAGAAGGCGAACTGATTTCAAGCTTTATATGGCCTTTTTCAGCTAGCTTTACTGCTGCTTCCTGGAAAGAGCAGCCTTCTATATCCATTAAAAATGAAAAGGCATTTCCACCAGCACCGCATCCAAAACAATGGTAGATTTGTTTATCTGGCGAGACTGAAAATGAGGGTGTGTTCTCTCCGTGAAAGGGACAAAGTCCAAAATAATTGCGGCCTTGCTTTTTCAACTGGACATAATCGCCAACCACATCGACAATATCGACAGCCTGCCGGATTTCGTTTATTTTCTCATCTGCGATGCGCTCTGCCATGCGCGTAATCTCCTTCACTAAAATTTACACATGACATATTCGATATAAACCGTCAAACTCCTTCAAAATTCGACAAAATCTTTGTTAATTCCTTTATAAATCTTTCAAGATCTTTTCGGCTGTACGGCTAAGGGCCTTTTCCATATTTCCCTCTCCGCCTTTCTTTAGCAGATAAAAATCTCATATCTAGTGCTTCATCTTGATATTTTGAAGCGATTTCGACAATTTCATCTTTTACTGGACATGAACCTGCAACAACCATAACCATAATTCTCGTCCTGCCCGATGTTGTAATTATTCTACATCACTCCGCATATTCCTTCTTTTCAATAGTTCTTTTTCCTATCATAAAATGTTTTTGTCGAATTTTTTTTAGGACATAACCTTGACTTCTCACAATAAATAGTTTATTCGTTCACATTGAACTCTAAACCTAATCTATAACATTTTTATCACAATTTTTTATTATAGTATAAAAAATAGCGTTTTTCTATTACTTTTACCTTATTTTTTGCTTTTTTAGTGCAGAAAAAATCCTCCTTTACTGTTTTACGCAAAAGAGGGAAAAATATATCTGCTAAAAATAAATTATTTATGAACTTTTGATACTCAAAAAAAACTGCTGGTTTCCGCCACTGGCGCTTTACTTTCTGGGGGGCCTTTACGAGCCTTAAATTGAATATAGAAAAAAAAGGCACATAAATAATTATGTGCTATCTTTTCGGCAATCTTTTATAGTATTGGCTTAATATTAGGTTTGCTGTTTCTTCGACTGCTTTGTTTGTTACATCGATAACCGGACATTTAATTTTATTTACGACTTTCTCAAAATAATCAAGTTCATTTTTAATCCGGTTAATGCTGGCATAGCTTGCACTGTCGCTTAGACCTAGTGAAATTAAGCGCTCTCTGCGAATTTGGTTCAGCTTTTCCGGACTTATTTTTAAGCCGATGCATTTGTCAGGCGGAACAAGATACAGTTCCTCTGGCGGATCTACTTCCGGCACAAGCGGAACATTGGCAACTTTAATCCGTTTGTGGGCAAGGTATTGCGATAGCGGAGTTTTAGAAGTTCTTGATACCCCGACAAGAACAATATCAGCCTTAAGAATCCCTCTCGGATCCCTGCCGTCATCATACTTAACGGCAAATTCTATTGCTTCTATTTTCTTAAAATAATCATCATCTAATTTTCTGACAAGCCCCGGTTCAAATAGAGGCGTTTTCCCATATAAGGACTGCATCTTGTCCATTAATGGTCCGATGATATCGCATGCATAAATACCTTCCTTTTCAGCCTGCTCATCCATATATTTCCTCATATCCGGTTTAACAAGTGTATAGACAATCATGCCATTGTCCATTTTAACAAGCGAAATAACTTCATCAATATGTGATTTATCCTCTACGTATGGATATCTTTTTAGCGTCATTCCGCTCCCATTAAATTGGCTTACCGCTGCCTTTGTGACAAGCTCTGCCGTTTCCCCAACAGAATCAGAAACAACGTAGATGATTGGTTTATTTTGCAATTTTCACACCATCCTCTCGGATCCTATTCATTTTCTGCAAGCGCAAGAAATGCCTTAGTAAGATTGGTCTTTGTAATCCTCCCAGTTACCTCAAATCCCGCTTTAGTCTCTTTTACTACAGGAAGCGCATCTATTTGTTTCTCAATTAGCTTCCTGGCGACATCTGTTAAGAGGTCGTCCTTTTCACACATGGCAATATTAGGCATCCTAGTCATAATAATATTGACGGGAATTGTCGTCAATTCCTGCTTGCCAATGCTTGCTCGAAGCAAATCCTTTCGCGAAAGAACGCCAACAAGGGATGAAATCTCGTCCACAACAAAAAGCGTCCCTACATCCTCAAGAAACATCGTCACAATCGCATCATAAACAGAGACATTTTCGTTCACTACTACCGGAATGGATTGGTAATCCTTTACAAACAATTTATTTAGTTTTTCAGATAAAAGCTCAGTACCAGATTTTCCTGTATAGAAATAGCCAACCCGCGGCCTTGCGTCTAAAAAGCCGGCCATCGTTAAAATAGCCAGGTCAGGTCTTAACGTTGCTCTTGTTAAATTTAATCTGTCTGCAATGTGTTCCCCTGTTATTGGGCCATTTTCCTTCACAATTTCTAAGATTTTTTCCTGTCTTTTATTGAGTTCCATCGTCTCACCACCTAAGCAAATAATGTTTATAAATAAATAAACATATAAGTGACATACTATTATATTTATTATTATATACTAATTCAAAAAAATGAAAAGAATAATTGCTTAGGAGAGACCCTTGACGAACTGCTTACCGCTAAAAAAGATGGGCAAGAGCCACAAGCTTTTGGACCCTTGCCTTGCCTAAAATCATTTCACTAAAATTTCATTTACGTTTGCAAATGTCTTAATAATGTCTGCCAATGCAGCCATTTGACTTAGCCTATTTTTGCGGACATCTTCATTTTCAGCCATAACCATTGTGTTGTCAAAATACAGGCTGATTGCTGGCTTAAGCGAAATGAGAAGATCAAACATTTCTTTATCTGACACTTTCTGTACCATTTGGTCTTTAACTGCCAAAAATTGTTTGTATAACTGCTGTTCAAATTCATTTTCAAACAGATCAGGGATCACCTCTTCTGCTTTTTCCGCTTTAGAGGATATATTTAAGACACGGCTGAGCGCTTCAATATTTTCCTTAAATCCCTCTTCGTCTTTGCTTAATTCAAGGATCTCGGCTTTGTTCACAAGTGATGGCAAAGAGCCAATTTGATTTGCTAAAACAGCTTCAATCAGGTCATGTCTAATATGCTTTTCCTGTAAAATGTGTTTAATTCTTAATTTAAAGAAGGTTATTATTTCCTGCTCTATTTCAGCTTTGTCTTTTTTAAGAATCCCAGCGTCTTCAATTAGAGCTAATGATTCCGCCATAATATCTTCTAAAGCAATGCTCCAATCTTTATTTAACAGGGTTTGTACAATTCCTGTTGCCTGACGCCGCAATGCATATGGATCCTGTGAACCGCTAGGAATAATTCCAATAGCAAAGAAGGAGGCAATTGTATCCATTTTATCGGCAATTGACAGTGCCGCCCCTACATTGCTTTCTGGTGTGTGGTCTTCAGCATTTCTTGGCATGTAATGCTCATTGATTGCAGCAGCAGCAGCCTTGCTTTCACCTTTTTGCAGTGCATATTTTTCTCCCATAAAGCCTTGCAGCTCAGGAAATTCATATACCATATTTGTCACAAGGTCAAATTTGCAAATTTCTGCTGCGCGATTTGCATCTTCTTTTTCTGTACGTGAAAAAGCAAGCATCTCTGCCAATTTATTATTCAGCCCTCTTACTCTTTCAACCTTTTGAGCAAGTGTTCCAATTTCTTCATGATAGACAATTGACTCTAACTTTTTCAGTGATGTTTCAATGGCGATCTTTTGATCTTCCTTATAGAAAAAGTCCGCATCAGATAATCTTGCACGTAATACCTTTTCATTTCCTCTTGCAACTGTTTCTAGATGTTCATGGCCGCCATTGCGTACAGTGACGAAGAATGGAAGAAGCTTGCCATCAGCTGCCTTAACTGGGAAATATCTTTGATGTTCTTTCATGGATGTGATGAGAACCTCGTCAGGAATCTCTAAAAATTCCTCCTCAAAACGCCCATAAAGTGCTGTTGGATACTCAACAAGGTTCGTTACTTCCTCTAAAAGAACCTCGTCAACTGGGATCACCCAATTATTTTCTTCTTCAATTTTTTCGAGCTGAGAACGAATGCCGCTCTTTCTTTCTGCCGGATCAACAATTACATATTGCTCTAGAAGTGCTTTCTCATAGTCCTTTGGCTCATTGATCTCGATTTTTCCGCCGAGGAATCGGTGGCCCATAGTCCAGTTAGAGGTTTCAACACCAGCAACCGAAAATGGAATAACCTCTTTGCCATACAATGCAATGATCCATTTAATCGGGCGGATATATCTTAGTTCAGAATCAGCCCAGCGCATATTTTTCGGGAAGGTCATGGATGTGATAATACTCTCAAGTTCAGGCAGCAAACCAAAGGTCTCTTTGCCTTGAATAAATTTATTTACATGAACATATTCAACGCCGTTAATTTCCTTAAAAAAGATATCCTCTACACTTGCCCCCTGGCCGCGGCAAAAGCCGATTGCTGCCTTTGTCCATTCACCATTTTCATCAAGAGCAATTTTCCTTGCAGGACCTTTAGCCTCTTCGTGGATATCCTCTTGAACTTCATTTACACTTTCAACAAGCACGGTTAAGCGTCTTGGCGATGAAAAAGCATAAATGCTTTCAAATGAAATTTTGTGTTCAGTCAGCCATGCACGTACTCTGTCTGACAGCTGCTCCATTGAACTTGTAACAAATCTTGCCGGCATTTCTTCCAGGCCAATTTCTAATAAAAGATCTTTTGCTGCCATCATTACTTCTCCTCCTTTGCTTTTAAAATAGGGAATCCAAGCTTTTCCCGCTCCTCGTAGAAAGTTTTGGCGATTTTTCTCGCCAGATTCCGGCATCTCGCAATGTATCCTGTTCTTTCAGTCACAGAGATGGCGCCTTTCGCATCTAAAAGGTTAAAGGTATGGGAGCACTTTAAGACATAATCATAGGCAGGATGCACAAGTCCCTCTTCCATTTGTCTATGTGCTTCTTTTTCGTAAACATTAAATAAATTAAACAACATTTCTGTATCAGAGGTTTCAAAAGTATATTTTGAATGTTCATATTCAGGCTGGCCAAAGATATCACGAACCGTAAAACCATTTGTCCATTCAAGATCAAAGACATTTTCCTTATCCTGAATATAGGAAGCTAATCGTTCGATTCCATATGTGATTTCTACTGAAACTGGCTTACACTCAATTCCTCCAACTTGCTGGAAGTATGTAAACTGAGTAATTTCCATTCCATCAAGCCAAACTTCCCATCCTAAACCGGCACACCCTAAAGATGGATTCTCCCAGTTATCCTCAACAAAACGGATATCATGTTCAAGCGGATCGATACCGAGAGCGCGAAGAGAATCTAAGTACAATTCTTGGATGTTATCCGGTGATGGCTTCATAATGACTTGAAACTGGTGGTGCTGATACAGGCGGTTCGGGTTTTCACCATAACGTCCGTCGGCTGGGCGGCGTGATGGCTCGACATAAGCCACGTTCCACGGCTCTGGTCCAATAGCCCTTAGAAATGTGTACGGGCTCATTGTGCCGGCACCTTTTTCGACGTCATAGGCCTGCATTAAAATACAGCCGTAATCTGACCAATGCTTTTGCAGGGTTAAAATCATGTTTTGAATGTTCATTGTACCCTTCCTTTCATGTTTAAAGGTTTGTAAAACTTGGCCGTTGATTTCCGTTCCGGGCGCTTCGCGGACCTTAGGGCGGCCCGGGGAGCCTCCTCGTCGCTTTGCTCCTGCGGGGTCTCCCCTGTCCCGTACTCCCACAGGAGTCTTCGCGCCCTCCACTCCAATCAACTGAGTTGTTAAACAATAAAATCATTTAACACAATTAAAAATAAAAAACAAAAAAACTCCCATCCCTATGCCTGAAAGCATAGGGACGAGAGTTACCCGCGGTTCCACCCTATTTGCTGCATATGCAGCCACTTTATTACTATACTGCTCAAGAGCGCCTTCCTTAACGTTCAATCCCCGGCTTTCACCGCCCCAGGGTCGCTACCATTGAGTGGGCTAAGTACTCCTCTCCATCTTTGCAGCTATTTACTTCATTGATAGTTTGAATCATAGCGGAAATAAAATCAATTGTCAATATTAAGCGATATAACAGCTATTACAGCATTTCTCCGAACTTCCCCATTTGATTTAGAAACCTCTTGGTTTTTAAATTTAGACCGGAGTATTCCTCATAATATGCATCAATAACTTTTTTAAGATCTGCTCTTGTCTCGGGCTTTACAGATATATTTCCGATTCTTGATAGATCAAAGTAATAAAACAGCCTAAGAAGCTTTACGGCTGCCTCAGAAATTTTGATATGATAGGGGTCCTTTTCCAGACATTGATGACAGATTAGGCCACCTTCGCGAATGGAAAATGAAAAATGTCCCTCTGTGTTTCCACAAACGGAACATTGATTTAAAACAGGATATAGGCCTAATGTATTAAGCATCTTCATTTCAAATATATGAACAATGATTTCTGCATCATAGCCTTCATTAATTAAATTTAGCGTTTGGTAAAGAAGTTCAAATAAAAAAGGATTAGGTTTTCTTTCATCTGTACTCTTGTCAAGAAGATCTATGATGTAGCTAGCGTATGCAGTAAGAAAAATATCTTCTTTGATTGAACGCATTGGGGTGATCATTTCCCCCTGCTGCATTCCCCCAAGCCCATTGCTTTTCTGTACTAAAAAGTAGCCATATGTAAAAAGCTGGGTGACAGCAGCGAGTCTGCTGTTTGGCTTCTTAGCCCCTCGCGCCATCACACCAACTTTCCCCCATTCGCGGGTATATAGAGTAACGATTTTATTTGTTTCACCATAGTTTGTTGTTCTAATAACGATGCCTTCACATTTTTCAAGCATCCATGCCACCATCCCTATACTGTGACAAACCTATGAGATGGGAAAGTCTACCTCTGCTGATTCTGCGTCATGACTTCCGGTTAAATCTTGAGTTTCCTTTTCTAACTCCTTTAAAAGAAGATATGTGTCAATATTACCTGTCTGCGAAAATACCTTCCAGGTAAAATCAATCATTGAAACCCCACCTTTCCGTTTTTAAACGCAATTCTTTTATAGCAACATCTGGTGCTAAAACACTTACTTATCCCAAATCCTTAACATTATCATGGCCTGTCATTATAAAATTCATTAGAGAAAATATTGTCAATAAAAATTGGACATAATTTATTGGCATTTTAAATACAGTAGATAGTGCGGGACAATAACCATATAGGCTATTTTTAATATTCGTCTTCCCTAAAGCCAAAATCTCTTAATTGAGACATTTTGTTGCGCCAATCCTTTTGTACCTTTACCCAAAGCTCTAAAAACACTTTTGATCCCAGGAGATTTTCAATATCGAGCCGTGCCCGCTTTCCAATTTCCTTCAGCATTTTGCCTTGTTTCCCAATAACAATTCCCTTTTGCGAATCACGCTCAACGATGATGGTTGCCATAACATGTATCATATCTTTATCGTCGCGGCGTTCCATTTTATCAATCAGAACAGCAAGAGAATGGGGGATTTCCTCTCTGGTCAAATGCAATGCTTTTTCTCTAATCAGCTCAGATACTATGAACCGTTCAGGATGATCAGTTACTTGGTCTGGAGGATAATATTGCGGTCCCTCCGGAATATAGGTCTTTATTTGCTCCAGCAATCGCTCCACGTTATTTCCTTCTAAGGCAGAAATAGGAATGATTTCGCTAAAGCTGTATTTTTCTTTATAAGATTCAATGACATTGAGCAGTTCATCAGGATGAATCTGGTCAATTTTATTAATAACTAGAAAAATAGGCGTTTTGACTGATTGGAATTTTTCTAAAATAAATTCTTCTCCGCGGCCAAATCCCTCGGCTGCATTTACCATAAACAAAATTAAGTCGACTTCCTTTAGGGTATTCTGCGCAACCTTCATCATGAAATCGCCAAGTTTATGTTTTGGCTTATGAATGCCTGGTGTATCAATAAAAATCAATTGAGCATCATCCGTTGTTAATACACCTTGCACCTTGTTTCGTGTTGTTTGCGGCTTATCGCTCATAATAGCAATCTTTTGTCCGATTACACGATTTAAAAAAGTGGATTTTCCTACATTAGGGCGTCCAATAATTGAGATAAACCCTGATTTGTATCCTTGTGTTGTCTTATTCATTTAAGTCCTCCGGTGAAAAAGCTCCTGGCAGCAATTCTTCTATCGTTAATTCAAGAATATTTCCTTTTAGGTTTGTTAGGACTACTTTCATATCCTTCGGGCACAATTCAGCAATCACTTGCCGGCAGGCTCCACACGGAGAACAAGGCCGGTCGGTGTCCGCAACAACAGCCATGGCAGTGAACTGCCGATCCCCTTCAGAATAAGCTTTAAAAATGGCTGTTCTTTCGGCACAATTACAAACGCTATAAGCAGCATTTTCAATATTGCAGCCATGATAAATCTTTCCATCATCTGTTAACAATGCCGCTCCGACCGGAAATTTTGAGTAAGGGACATATGCCCGTTCTCTTGCTTTTTTTGCTTCATCAATTAGTTCTTGTACTTTCAACATTTGTCTTCCTTTCCGATATGGGTACCGCTTACATTTATTTTACCTCATTCTGTCACAAAATACAGTCATTGTTGCAAAAATGTAATATAAATATTTGAATTTTCTAAAAATAAATTTAGAATTCCTTAATCTGCCTTAGCAGATTAAATTTGTTTAGTCATTTTAACAATGATTGACTAAAAAAACAAATAGAAAAGGTCTGACCTTGTCAGACCCAGTTAGCAGGTACTGTTGAATTTTTTTAAAACAGCTTTGGCAAAAAAATAATTAAGCCAATAATCACAGACATGACGGCGTAGATGAGCACAGCTCCTGCTGCCATGTCCTTAGCCGCTTTGGCAAGCGGGTGAATTTCCTTTGAAGCAAGATCCACCACACGCTCAATCGCTGAATTAAGCATTTCTAAAGACAGCATGCCGCCAATAGCAAAAAGAATTAGTATCCATTCAATAGCAGAAATAGAAAACCAGACTCCTGCAAAAATCACAAGAATAGATACAGTTAAATGGATTCTTATGTTTCGTTCTTCGAGAACGGCTTTTTTTATTCCTGCAAAGGCAAATTTAAAGGATGAAATGAGCGGATACTTTTTATCGCGAGAGTCCAAATTCATCTAATATTTCCTTCTGGCGGGAAAACATGACTTTTTCCTCTTCAGGTTCCATATGATCATAGCCAAGGAGATGCAAAAACCCATGCACAGCCAAAAACCCAAGTTCACGCATAAAGGAATGTCCATATTCCTCAGCCTGCTCGCGGGTTCTTGCCACAGATATGATAATATCACCCAGCACTCTTGGCATATCTAAACCAACCAGCTCCATTTCCCCTTCTCCCATCTCCTCCAATGCAAAAGAAATGACGTCGGTCTCACTGTCTTTATTACGGTATTCTCTATTAATATCCCTTATTTTTTCACTAGTGACAAAAGTGACGGAGAGCTCGCTTTCTTCCTCAATCCTTTCACTTTCCGCTGCAAAAATAAGCAGTTTTTCAACAAAGGAAATTTGCTCTTCTGTTAATTCACTTGTTTCATCAGTAAAGTCAATACTTAAACTCATGCTTGTTTCACCTTCTGTTTTGTCATTTCTGGGTATTCAATTCTGGAATGGAAGATACCGTTCAATGTCTCACAAAAAGAGTTAGCCACAGTCTCTAATTCCTTAAGTGTTAAATCACATTCATTCAGCTGTCCATCCTGAAGCCGGTCTGCAATAATATTGCGGACCAGTTTTTCAATTTGATCCGGTGTCGGGTTCGACATAGACCTTACGGCTGCTTCGACACTGTCTGCAATGCCGACAACAGCAGATTCTCTTGACTGTGCCTTTGGCCCTGGGTAGCGATAGTCTGCCTCTTTTACATCCAGGCCGTTCTGTTGGGCCTTATGATAGAAAAATTTAAGGAGTGTTGTTCCATGATGCTGTTCAGCGATATCAACAATTTCCTTTGGCATTTTATGTTTCTTGAGCATTTCCGCCCCATCTGCCGCATGAGCTATAATAATATTTTTACTTGTCTGCGGCGGAAGCCTGTCATGCGGATTTTCAATGTTCATCTGATTTTCTATAAAGAAATGCGGACGCCTTGTCTTTCCAATATCATGGTAATAGCAGCCCACTCTGGCTAAAAGGCCATTTGCCCCGATTGCCTCACAGGCAGATTCTGACAGATTGGCAACCATAACACTATGATGATACGTGCCGGGAGCCTCCGTCAGGATTTTTCTTAATAATGGATGATTTGGATTTGACAGCTCAATCAGTCTCATTGTCGAGAGAATACCGAAGCCTCCCTCAAAAAATGGCAGAAGTCCCACAGCGAGAACAGCTGACAAAATACCTGATCCAATGCCAGTTACAAAGTAGATGCTATATTCAAGCCCATCATATTGACCATTTGTTAATAGAACAAGTGCAAAGATGACAATTACATTCACTCCGGAAATAAACATTCCTGCCTGCAGGATTTTTGAACGGTACTTCTGCTTTGTTAAAAAGATAATGCCCGAAAGGCCGCTGCACATGATATAAATGGCAGAAGAGACGTTAAAGGATCCTGTAATCCCTTCATTGAACACTACACTTCCGCAAATGGCCATGATAATGGTAAACAAGACGGCAATTCTCTCATTAATCAAGATTCGAATTAATATTCCGCCCATGGCAGCAGGGAATATGTAGCTTGCATCCAGGAACCGATAGTCCGGAAATAGGCTGACACCTTTCATAATCAGTATCGATATGGCAAAAATTAAACTAAATAAAAGCATGAAGCTCTGCTTTAACTCAGGCTTTGCCCTTAGCTCGTTAAAATAATAGTACAGCGCAGACAGAATAATGAATATGATTAATGTTAATCCAACAAAAGGCTGAATGGAATTATTATTATCGAGAAGACCGACAAGCTCCAGCTGCCTGTATATTTCACGGCTGATTAATTGTTCCTCTTCAACGATTATTTGCCCCTGAAGAATCTTTACAGGCTCTACACTTTCTACAGCCTGCTGGCGCATTTCTTCTGTAGCAGTCGGATCATAAAATTCATTCTGATAAATGGCGTATCTTCCCAATTCAATCGCCGCTGCTTTTAATCCCGAACCAAGACTTGTATACCTTAGCTCTTCTTCCAGACGCCGCTTTGAATTTTCCACTTCATCTGCGGGAATTCTTCTGTTCATCACATTGTGAACGGCTGTAACCGTTAGATCTTTGGCAATTGTTAGGTCCTCTTTAGATGCCTGTACTAGTGCCTGGAGCGTCTGATCTGAAATTTCCCTTGTGACATCCTCTGTTAATTTTTCCTTCATTTTTGCTGACTTTTGCGAAGGAGAGGGTTCTGTAATATTCGGGATCTCACTCTTCTCGCCATCTCTTTGTTCAGCTTCTTTTTGTTTTGCATCAATTTCATCTTGAATTTCATCATTGACCTCGGTTGCTGAATCAAATATAGATGTAATTAGGTCAACCCGGTTTTGAGCAATTTCTTTTTTAACAACATAGACATCTTGAACATGGTCAGCTGCTTCTTTTTTCTTCTTCTCCGTACTTGCCTTATCTTCAATGGTGATGGGGGATCGGATTGTTTGTTCAGCAACTGAGAATAAGCTTAGGTCCATTTTTTCCGGCTTCACATTACTGAACATGGCAATGAACATGACAATTCCAAGAAAAATAAACAAAAGGATTCTAAAAAAGGTTAGTTCCAGCAGCTTTTTAACCTTTGTTAGATATTGCTGAAGCTTTTCCAACTCTCTCCCTCCTATCCAATTAAATTTTAAATAAAGGAACAGCAAAAGGCAAAAGAACCCATCTATTTACTTTCTAAAATCATAACAGTTTTTTCCGCGAGTTGCACCTTTGAATAATAAAAGAATTGTGAATATTACCAGTGAGGCAGGATTGTTAGCCAAAAGAAAACCGTACGGAATGTCCGAACGGCTTAATCTGTGTGTTTTTCATATGCATGGATGATTCTAGCAACGAGTGGATGGCGGACAACATCGCTTTCTTCAAGGTAAACGAACGAAATTCCCTTTACACCCTGTATAACTTTTTCCGCAGCAATCAAGCCTGATTGGTTCCCTTTTGGAAGATCGACCTGTGTTTTATCGCCAGTGATCACCATTTTTGAACCAAATCCGAGGCGGGTAAGGAACATTTTCATCTGTGCAAAGGTGGTGTTTTGTGCCTCATCCAAGATAACAAAAGCATCATCAAGCGTACGTCCTCTCATGTAGGCAAGCGGGGCAATTTCAATCGTCCCTCTTTCAATCATTCTTTGCGTATGTTCAGCTCCTAGAATGTCATTGAGCGCATCATATAATGGACGAAGATACGGGTCTACTTTCTCCTTTAAATCCCCTGGCAAAAAGCCAAGACTTTCACCCGCCTCAACTGCCGGACGTGTTAATATAATACGCTTTACCTGGCCATTTTTAAGGGCATTGACTGCCATAACCACAGCGAGATAAGTTTTTCCTGTTCCAGCAGGACCGATGCCAAAGACTAGATCATTTTTTCTTATTTCGCGGATATACTGGCTTTGCCCGATTGTTTTAACCCTGATAACTTTCCCTTTAGCGTTTCTGGTTATTTCTTCGTCATACAGATCGCTAAAATACTCCAGCGTTCCCTTTTTCGCCATTTGTATGCCATACACAATATCCCTTTGGTTAATATTGATCCCTTTTCTAACAACGAGGATTAATTCTGATATTAATCTGCCTGCTGTTTCGGCAGCCTCCGCTTCCCCGGAGACGTAGACAGATTCTCCTCTTGTTACAATCGATACATGCAATTCATCCTCGATTAATTTAAGATGTGCGTCTGAATTTCCGATTAGTGATATAGCTTCATTTGGATTTTCAAGCTGTACATTAATGGTTTTTAGCTCTTCAGTCATTCTTTATCTCCTTGACGATTGGTTGTCCTTCTGCAATATTCTCTATAATTTGAAAATGTATTGATAAGTTAACTTTACCATTGTCAATGGACTTGTGTAAAATTTTTTCCCCTTTGATTGTAGCTTTATCAGATAGGCTGCTTTTTATATCATTTCTTGCTAACTTTTTTGCAGCCTCGAATGCCTCTTCATGATCATAAATCCTTGTCACCTGCTCGCTTTCCCGGATAGTTTTGTTTATATATGAAACAGGAAGCTCCCATAAAAGAAATCTTATCTGCTTTTCATTCACTTCTGTTTCATACTCACTATACTCCACTTTCCCGAAACCCCAAATCGGGATTTTTAAGTTGCCAATTTTTAGGTAGTGTTTTTGTTTTTCATTTCCGCTAAAGACTTTTAACGTATTTTTTAACGGAAGCTCCACGTCTGTTTTATACCATGTCTCACCAAAAATTTCTCCTTTTGCCGGTACTTCTTTTGTTTGGCCCTCTTTGCCAATAATTCCTGACACCAGCAGCTGGCCTGGTTTTACATGATCATGCACACTGACCATAGGCTGACCTTCTTCGACAAACATGTCCACTATGACGGCCTTCTTTTTTGCAACTAGATGTCTGGGGCTCAGGATTTCTGGTTTTTCCGGTTCATTTTTCTCCACAACTTGGAAATGGTAGGTTGTCCCCTTTAATTCCACACCGACCCATGTAATTTCCGAAATATTATCCGATAACTTTCTTTGGATGGTTTCGGCATTATCCATGAAAATCTGAAGCTTTCCTCTTTTAACACCCATTTCATTGAGCTCTTTGCGGATTTTATGCTCGGTTGCAGGCTCTGCACCCTTTATTTCCACACCCCAAACCATATTGGATAAAAGCATAATAACGGCTAAGAAAAACACTGAGCCGATGACAAAGCCACTGTTTTTTAGAATCCTTTTTTGCAAAAAAGGCAAGCCTGTCCGATGCAAAAAGACAATTTTGCAATCACTGTCCCTGACAGCCTTGCGCATTTCTTTTACATCTTTTAGTCTCATTTTAAAGGTTACAGCATCAGGACCATGACGCTTTACATTCCAAATATGAATACCATTCCTTGTTAATTTATTTATAAGCCTTTCAATGCCTTTACCGGAAGTTTTTACTGTTACAATGCCCCCAAAAAACTCTGTCCAAAGATTTTTCATTTTCTTCCCCCTGAAAATTCATCGTGATATGCAGGTTTTGGGACCGGCTGCTTTTTTGGCAGCCGTATCCTTCGCTGACTTCTATTCATTTAAATAAAGAACCTGATCAATTTTTCCTTCAAGCAAAATTTCTTCTGGCAATATCGTCTTTATTACAAAGGAATTCCCTTTTATTAATAGCTGACCTTGCTTTAGAAGGAGTCTCAGTTCTTTATCAGTGAATGCGATCAACCCCCGATGATTTTCTATATAGATGTGTATTTGACCGATCATTGTTATGCGGGGTAAATCCATCATGACGTCTTGAGGAAGCTCCATATTCTTTGTCATCCATTTTCGGACGAATTGTCCCCACTTTTGTGCCATAAAAAAAAGAACCCCCCTTCATCTCATATGTATGAAAAAAAGGGGGGTTCTAGCACTATTTTTATTTTGTTCCATTTCGTCTATTTATGGTTTCTCACTGAACGATGAGGGTTCAATGACCTTGGCGGCCCAAGGATTTCTGACCAAATAATGCCCTCTACAAGCTGTTTATCTGTAGGAGCAAGGGAAACATGCTCCTCTTTTTCGCTAGCCATTTTTACAGGCTTAGATGGACTAACAGATACCTTTTGTTGTTCTGCATCCTTTTTTACAGCCTGTGCTTTTGTCTTATGGTTTTCAGCTTGTTCTTTGTGCTCATTTTTGTCTTGTTCTACGGGCTGAACCGATTCGGCTTGTTCTGTAAATTGTCGGTTTTCAGTGAGATTTTTAAACTCGCGTATGGCCGTATCCAGCTGCCGTTTCAGCTCCGATCCCCTTTCTGCTGGGGCTCTTTTCGTTTGAACATGCCGCGGCTGGGAATTTCTTTGCTGCTGGGTCTGCTGCTTTTTTCTTTTTCCAAACAGGGAAAAAAGATAAGCAAGCAATATCAAAATTAAAAATGGATTTTGAAATAAGAATTCCATGGCTGGTCACATTCCCTCCCTTCAATGGAGCAGTGGTTAACCGTTTTTATTTTCATCCTTGCGAATATTAATTTTCCCGATAGAATCTCTCATGTCTGTATCAGCGTTAATATTTTTAATGTTCATATAGTCCATAACACCAATATTTCCTGTTTTAAGCGCTTCTGACATAGCAAGTGGTACCTCTGCCTCTGCCTCGACAACCTTTGCTTTCATTTCTTCGACTCTTGCCTTCATTTCTTGTTCTAAAGCAACAGCCATTGCCCGGCGTTCTTCCGCCTTTGCCTGGGCAATTTTTTTATCTGCTTCAGCCTGTTCAGTCTGAAGTTCAGCTCCAATATTTTTGCCGATATCAACATCTGCAATATCAATAGAGAGGATCTCAAAAGCTGTTCCCGCATCTAATCCCTTGGAAAGAACCGTCTGTGAGATCATGTCGGGATTTTCTAGCACCTTTTTGTGGTTATCTGAAGAACCTATAGTTGAAACAATTCCTTCTCCGACACGGGCTACAATCGTGTCCTCGCCAGCTCCGCCGACTAGACGGTCAATATTTGCCCGAACAGTAATTCTTGCTTTTGCCTTTACTTCAATCCCGTCCATTGCCACACCAGCAATAAAAGGTGTTTCAATGACCTTCGGGTTAACACTCATTTGTACTGCTTCTAAAACATCACGTCCAGCTAAGTCGATAGCCGCACTGCGCTCAAAGGTAAGCTCAATATTTGCCCGATGTGCCGCAATTAGCGCATTAACAACCCGGTCGACATTCCCTCCTGCCAAGTAATGGCTTTCCAGCTGATTTGTTGTTACATCCAAGCCTGCTTTTCTTGCCTTAATTAACGGATTGATAACACGGCTTGGGATAACACGGCGAAGCCTCATCCCAACTAACGTAAATATTCCAACCTTGACTCCGGCAGCTAATGCGGAAATCCAAAGCATTACTGGTACAAATGAAAATAGAATCCCCAGCAGGATAATAGCAAAGACAACAACGACCAAAATAAATATTGTACTCGTTCCCATTAGACTCATTTGACTTCCTCCCTTTATTTATCAGATTTAGTTACTTCTCTAACTACAATACGAGAGCCCTCAGCTTTTACGACTCTTACTGCAGCACCTTTCTGGATGAACGCTCCCTCGCTCACAACGTCGATCCGTTCATCTTCAATTATCATTGTACCTGAAGGCCGAAGAGCTGTAATGGCAGTTCCTTCAAGGCCAATAAGTTCAAGCCGGTTTTGATTTGAAACATAGCCTTCTTCTGTGGTTGTTGCGTCGTTTAAAATGAGCTTCCTAAATATTTTCATCCTTTTACCAAACACCTTTACCATTAAAATGGATACTAAGATGGTGATGCCAATTGCAATGAGGATGGATATCCCCATGTGAATCACATTATCTGCAGCTAAAAATAAACTTCCAAGCACTGCTCCAAGGCCTAGAATCCCTGCAATTCCTCCAGGAAGGAAAAACTCTGCTATCATTAAGCCTATTCCTAAAACAAATAAAATAAGTGTTTCAAATCCAGCTAATCCTGCAACCATATGGCCATAAAAGAATAGAAGGAGCGAGGATAGACCCATGATACCCGGGAGGCCGAATCCAGGCGAATACAGCTCCAGTACAAGCCCAAGGCTGCCTATTGTCAGAAGAATAGGGATCACTAAAGGGTTCGTAATGAAACGGGCAATTTTTTCCGCAAAACTTTCTTCAATCTTCTTTACCTCTGCATCAGCAAATCCCAGATGCTCCAATAATTGATCAAGGTCACTGTATGTCCCTTGTGAATATCCAACTTCTTTCGCACGTTCGGCTCCTAAAGTAAGCAGTTTGCCCTTTGGAGCTTCCGGCAAATCGACGGACTCATCAGCCATTGCGAGCGCATATATTGGCTCCCTGCCATTTTGCTTGGCAGCCTCTGTCATAGCTGAATGCCAATACGATTGAGCCTTTTTGTCAGCTGTATTTCCCTGAGCATCAATGATGGCTGCAGCTCCCATTGTTGAGCCAGGTGCCATATATATCTGATCTGTATTTAACGCAATGTACGCGCCTGCGGATAACGCCTGTTTATTTACATAAGTGATCGTTTTTATATCTGCCGCAGATAATAACTTACCTATTTTCCCCGCCGCATCAACCGCTCCTCCAGGCGTATCCATTTCAAAGATGATAGCCGATGCCTTTTCTTCTTCTGCCTGATTTACTGCACGATTTAAAAACGCATAGAGACCCTTCTCTACTGTTTCTTGAATGGGGACAATATACACAACTTCCCTATCAGCGTTTCCTTTTATCGGGATAAGCATTAATATAAATGCAAAAAGAAAGGAAAAAATAATCATTGAACGTCTTACCCGCAAAACTTCCCCTCCCCTCATAAAAGTCTTACCTTCTATACGTTTTTCCCTTAAAAAGGTTTCAAAAATTGCATATTAAAAAAGACCGCAAACGCAATTGTTCACGGTCTTTAATATTCATTTGCTTTATGAAAGGTGTTGTTGTACAAGTTTATTTACAAGTGTGCCATCTGCTTTTCCTTTAATCTTTGGCATCAGAGCACCCATTACCTTACCCATCTCGGCTTTAGATGAAGCCCCAATTTCTGCAATCGTTGCTTGAACGATTTTTGAAAGTTCTTCTTCAGAAAGCTGCTCAGGCATATATAAATCGACGTACTTTAATTCAGTACGAATTTTTTCAACAAGATCTTCACGACCTGCTTTTTCAAATTCATGGAGGGAATCCTTGCGTTGCTTAACTTCGCGAGAGAGGACAGTTAGCTCCTGTTCTTCATTCAGCTCTGTTCCAAGCTTAATTGCTTCATTTTGCAAGGAAGCTTTAACCATGCGAATCACAGTGAGTTTATCCTTTTCCTTATTCCTCATCGCTTGTTTCATATCCTCATTTAAACGCTCGAGAAGACTCATAAAATCCACCCTCTCTTACCACTTACGTTTTCTTGCAGCCTCTGACTTTTTCTTACGTTTTACACTAGGTTTTTCGTAGAATTCGCGCTTTCTAGCTTCTTGTATAGTACCTGATTTAGATACAGTACGTTTAAAGCGACGAAGAGCATCTTCAAGCGATTCGTTTTTACGAACGACGGTTTTAGACATTCTCTTTCCCTCCCTCCGAGCACAACACACTTACACCAACATGGTTTTTTCCATGTACCTTGCAATTATAATATAACCGCGAAAAGAGGTCAACTATTACTAGAGTGCATTATTGCCGATATTTTATTCTTCCAATTGTGGAATGTGCTCTCATATATGCCCATATAAATAGATGCAGGGGGTGAAGGCTTGGCCAACTTATTGCTATTTCTACTATTTATTGGGGTTTTTATTTATGGAATGACACTGCTTAGGTCAGGTCTTTTTAACTTATCAGCTGATTCTTTGAAAATTTGGCTGACAAAAATGACAGACTCACCATGGAAAGGATTACTTGCCGGGGTTGGGATTACCTGTTTGCTGCAAAGCAGCTCAGCAGTTATGGTGATAACTATTGGGCTGATCTCAGCAAGACTGCTTACATTTGGACAATCCATCGGTATTATTTTGGGAACAAACATTGGCACAACCTTAACAACAGAACTGATTACATTTGATATTGAATCTTTTATCATCCCATTAGCTGTTCTTGGAGCAGCATTAATGCTGATAGGAAAATATAAGCTTAAAAGCATTGGCCTAATTTTACTGGGAATTTCTGCTGTTTTTGCCGCAATGGGCGGATTTGAATTTATGGCAGGTCCCTTAAAAGAAGTGGCATGGGTTGATCAGCTTTTAATAACCTTGGATGGAAGCTATTTCTATAGCATATTAGCTGGTGCCGGCATAACTGCCATTATTCAGTCGAGCACGGCCACAACCGGTATCATTATGGGGTTGTTAACAGGCGAAGCTATTGAACTTGATACAGGAATTTCGATTATGCTTGGATCCAATATTGGCACGTGTGTGACCGCCTTTTTGGCGGCTGTCGGAGCTGGGAGAGAAGCGAGACTTTCTGCTTATGCCCATATTTGGCTGAATATCCTTGGGGTTATTGTGTTTTATCCGTTTATCGGCATGCTCACTGATCTTGGTACACAGCTTGCATTTCAAGCCGATGTGCAGCTTGCACATGTTAGTGTCATTTTTAATGTGATCTCTTCTCTCTTAGTCCTGCCATTTGCTAGCAGATTTGGAAGATTTATTTTATGGATGCATGATAGATAGATCAGGTTAGCGGATAAGGGGCTTTGGAGCTTTATTTTTCACAAAAAATGACCTTCATAAAGGTATGAAGGTCATCCTGAACCAAATTTTCGATAGAAATGTTCCGATTAATAATCAGAAGTTCCTGTAAGTCCGTTAACGATAGCTGCGCCTGAGCTGGCACCGATTCTTGTGGCCCCCGCCTCGATCATTTTTTTGGCATCCTCTGCGCTTCTGACACCGCCCGAAGCTTTGACGCCGATATCTGGTCCGACAGTTTTTCTCATTAAGGCTACATCCTCTGGTGTTGCCCCGCCAGTGGAGAACCCTGTAGATGTCTTAACATAGTCTGTACCGGCTTTCACTGCTAATTCGCATGCCCTAACCTTTTCATCGTCTGAAAGCAATGAGGTTTCAATGATGACCTTTGTTAAGGCTTTTCCTTTTGCTTCAGAGACGACTGCTGCAATATCTCTTTCAACTAATTCGTCATCTCCGCTTTTTAGAGCACCGATATTGATAACCATATCTACTTCTGCTGCACCATTTTCGATTGCATTTTTCGTTTCAAATGCCTTTGTTTCAGGTGTAGAAGCTCCCAATGGAAAGCCGATCACTGTACATACTTTTACATCTGTGCCAGATAACTTTTCACTTGCAAGCTTAACCCAAGCTGGATTTACACAGACAGAAGCAAACTGATATTCCTTTGCTTCTGCACAAAGCTTTTCAATCTGATCTTTTGCTGCATCTGCTTTTAGTAATGTATGATCAATCATTTTTGCTATATTTGCTGTCAAATGGATAACTCCCTTTCGAAAAAATTAACTGCATAGGATAAAAATATCGATCCCTTGCCCAAAAATAATACCATTAAAAAATAAAAAAGGGAATTTACCTAAAGGCAAATTCCCCTTTTATTTAAACGGCTTCTTCTTTATGATCTTCAATCTCGTCTTCGATCACGCGAACAAACTTGCCCTCGTTATAAGGATATCCTGCTTTTTCGATTTTAACTCGAACAATTTTCCCAATCATATCCTCAGTTGCCGGGAAGACTACCTTCATGTAGTTGTCTGTATAACCGACATAAAGGCCGCTGTTTGGCTCTTCCTTATATTCTTCTTCTGGAATGACTTCAAGCACTTCTCCCTCAAACTGTGAAGCATATTCTTTTGCCAGCTGATCAGATAGGCTTATTAGCCGGTGAACGCGGTCATTTTTAACTTCTTCATCGATTTGATCTTCCATTCTTGCTGCTGGTGTGCCTGTACGCTTAGAATATGGGAATACATGAAGCTCAGAGAATTTATTTTCCTTAATAAAATTATAAGTTTCCATGAATTCTTCTTCCGTTTCACCAGGGAAGCCGACAATCACATCAGATGTAACTGCAAGACCCGGCAGAACTTCCCGCAAACGTTCTAGGCGCTCAGCAAAAAATTCCATTGTATATTTTCTGCGCATTCTTTTAAGCACAGTGTTTGAGCCAGATTGAAGCGGTATATGAAGATGTCTGACAACTAATTTAGAATGTTTAATGACCTCGATAACTTCATCAGAAATCTGGCTTGCTTCAATTGAAGAGATTCTGATGCGCTTTAGGCCGCGAACTTGTGACTCAAGATCTTTTAATAGCATGGCTAGATTATAGTCTTTCATATCCTCGCCATACCCGCCTGTATGAATACCTGTTAAGACTATTTCCTTATAGCCGGCATCAACTAATTGCTGTGCTTGGCGGATGACTTCTTTTGGATCCCTGGAACGCATAAGCCCACGAGCCCACGGAATAATGCAGAAGGTACAGAAATTATTACAACCCTCCTGGATTTTTAAAGAAGCCCTTGTACGGTCTGTAAACGCTGGAACATCCAGCTCCTCGTAAACACGGTTCTTCATAATATTTCCTACCCCATTGATAGGCTGGCGTTCTTGCTTATACTGTTCGATATAATCAAGCATTTTAACACGGTCCTGGGTACCGACAACAATATCTACCCCTGGAATAGCCATGATTTCAGCAGGAGATGTCTGTGCATAGCATCCTGTTACACAAATAACCGCATCAGGATTTTTTCTAATTGCCCGGCGAATGACCTGCCGGCTTTTCTTATCACCAGTATTTGTTACAGTACAAGTGTTAATAACATAAACATCAGAGGCAGATTCAAAATCTATCCTTTCATAGCCTTTATCTTTAAATAACTGCCAGATGGCCTCTGTTTCGTAGTGGTTGACCTTACAGCCAAGTGTATGAAATGCAACTGTTGGCATAACTATATTCACTCCATTAATTCAAAATGATAGGAAACAGCTGATAGTGCGTATAATGGCGCTGTTTCTGTTCTTAAAATCCTTGGACCTAATCCGCAAGATTGAAACCCGTTTTCTTTCAAAAAGGAAACTTCCTGGTCTGTCAGACCGCCTTCAGGGCCAAAAACAATCATTAATGATTGTCCGGCCTTCATTTGGAATAATGTCTGTGATAAAACAGACTTTTCCCCAATCTTCGCCTCTTCTTCAAAAGCAATTAATTTATAATCATAGCTTGTGCTTTCTTTCACTAATAACTTGATATTTAAAGGGACTTTTACCGTTGGGAGGCTTGTCCGATGAGACTGTTCAGCAGCTTCTTTTGCGATTTTTTGCCAGCGTTCAATCTTTTTAGCGGCTTTCTTCTCATCCCATTTTACTACTGAGCGTGCTGAAATAAAAGGGATAAAGTCACAGGCTCCAAGCTCTGTTCCCTTTTGGATAATCCACTCAAGCTTATCCCCTTTAGGCAGACCGCTCACAATTGTCACGCTGACAGGCAGCTCTGAGCGGGAGGCTCCTTCTCCATCTACCCATTTTACTACGCCAGCTATGACTTTTTCATCGGTAATTTCTTCAATTGAACATTCCGCACACTTGCCATCTGGATCCACACAAATGATATGGTCCCCAGCTTTCATTCGCATCACACGTGCAATATGATGGCAGTCGTCCCCCGTGATAGTAAATACATTGTTTGAAGCCTGCTGGTTAACAAAATAACGCTGCAAATATCACACCTTCTTTTCATAGACTTTGCCAATAGAAAGAGAGGGAACAAAACGCTCCCCCTCACCTATGAAGTTTGGCCTTTTCGGCTACATTTTTTTGCCGATAATTGCCACCCAATCCTCCATTTGAATCGTTTCTTCGATTTTAAACCCAGCTTCTCTCAAGGCATCCTTTACTTCCTGCTTTTTTGTCTGAATAATTCCAGAAGTAATAAAATAACCGCCCTTTTTTACAACAGACGCTGCCTCATTAGTAAATCGAAGAATAATCTCTGCAAGTATATTAGCTACCACGATGTCAGCTTCCGATTTTACTCCATCAAGCAAATTATTTTTCCTGACTGAAACAATTTCCTGAACCTTGTTCCATTCAATATTCTGCTTGGCAGAGTTCACTGCTACTTCATCTAAATCCAAGGCTGTCACCTTTTCTGCACCAAGCATGGCAGCAGCAATGCTTAAAACACCAGAACCAGTGCCAACATCAACAATCGTATCTCCCTTTTTCACTGTCCTTTCAAGAGCTTGAATACACATGACAGTTGTTGGATGGGTCCCAGTACCAAAGGCCATTCCTGGATCCAGTTCAATAATTAACTCATCACTTTTTACCGGGGTGTATTCTTCCCAAGTCGGAACAATCGTAAATCGCTCAGAAATTTTGACTGGGTGATAATATTTTTTCCAGGCAGTTGCCCAATCCTCTTCATTTACTTCACTTACGGTCACCTGATTTTTTCCTATATCGATGTTATAGGAGCTCAGGTTATTGATCTCTTCCTTGATTTCATCAATCGATTCAGCAAGAAAGCTGTTCACTGGCAAGTATGCCTTTATAATCACGCCTTCTTCTGGGTAATCGGATGGATCTAGCTGGTAGATTTCCCCGTATTGATCGGCTCTTTCCTTTATCAGCTCAAATGGATCTTCAATGACAACTCCGCTTGCACCGGCTTCATGCAATATGTTTGAAATCGGTTCAATTGCCTCGTTTGTCGTATGAATACTAATTTCTGACCATTTCACGGTTTCCAACTCCATTTCCATTAGTCACCCTTAAATGCGCGTTTCACTTTATCAAAAAAGCTTTCCTCATGACCGCCTTGCGGTACTTTTCCGCTTATTTCTGCAAACTCCTGCAAAAGCTGCTTCTGTTTTTCGTTGAGCTTTGTTGGTGTAACGATGCGGACGATAATATGCTGATCACCTTTTCCATAACCTCTTACATTCTGAATGCCCTTTTCCTTTAAGCGGAACTTTGTACCTGTCTGTGTTCCAGCCGGAATCTTGAGCTTTACTTTTCCGTAAAGAGTTGGGACCTCTACTTCATCCCCAAGGGCTGCCTGCACAAATGTGATCGGCATTTCACAGTAAACATCGTCGCCGTCACGTTCGAAAAATTCATGTGACTGAACATAGAAGACTACATAAAGGTCTCCTGAAGGTCCGCCGTTTATTCCAGGTTCCCCTTGTCCAGCTAAACGCAGCTGCTGGCCATCGTCAATTCCTGCAGGGACCTTAACAGAAATTTTCCGGCGCTTATTCACTTTGCCTGTACCGCCGCATGTTGAACATTTGTTTTTAATTTGCTTGCCCGTACCATTACAATAATTACAAGTTCTGCGGTTCACAATTCGGCCAAATGGCGTGTTCTGTTCTACGCTGACTTGCCCTGTACCATGACAGTGGCCGCATGTTTCCGGCTTTGTGCCAGGTTTTGCTCCTGAGCCGCTGCATGTTTCACATGTTTCCTCACGAGGAATTTCAATTTCTGTTTCTTTGCCAAAAACCGCGTCCTCAAAGGAAATGTTCATTGTATATTGCAGGTCGGCTCCTTGTCTTGGGGCATTTGGATCACGTCTGCGTGAACCTCCGCCGAAAAACGTGCTGAAAATATCTTCGAAGCCGCCGAAGCCATCGAAACCGCCGCCGCCAAATCCCTGGTTTGGATCTGTATGGCCAAACTGATCATAGTGCGCCTTTTTCTGGTCGTCGCTTAAGACTTCATAGGCTTCTTTTACCTCTTTGAATTTTTCATCCGCACCCGGTTCTTTGTTTATGTCTGGGTGGTATTTTTTTGATAGCTTACGATATGCTTTTTTTATTTCGTCCTTGGTTGCGCTTTTGCTGACGCCAAGGACTTCATAGTAATCCCTTTTGTCCATGATTACCACTCCCCGAATCCATTTCACATAAAATTTATTGTAACATTGTCTATTTATAAATAAAAGTTGTTTTCGCTGTAATAACCGTTGTTTTCCGTTCCAGGTACTTCGCTTTCTGGGGGCGTTTTGCGAGCCTCCTCGTCACTGCGTTCCTGCGGGGTCTCGCTTCAACGCTGATCCCTAAGGAGTCTACGTGCCTTCCGCCAATCAACTATTTTCTAATGATTACCGCTGATTTCCGCTCCGGGCACTTCGCTTTCCTGGGGGCGTTTTGCGAGCCTCCTCGTCGCTTTCGCTCCTGCGGGGTCTCGCTTCAACGCTGATCCCCAAGGAGTCTACGTGCCCTCCGCTCCAATCAGCTTTGTCTGTAAAATACAAAAATATCAATGTTGCATGCAAATACGCCCTTTATTTGGGGCAAAAAGAAAAGCCAAAGCCAAGAAATCCTGACTTTGACTTTTTGTTTAAGGATTAGACTTATTTATCGTCTTTTACCTCTTCAAATTCTGCGTCAACTACGTTGTCGTCGCCGTCTTTTCCGGCGTCTTGGCCTTGTGCGCCTTGGGCTGCCTGTGCTTGCTTGGAAGCTTCTTCGTAAAGCTTAACTGTTAGAGCTTGAACGATTTCCTGAAGTTCATCTTTCTTCGCTTTCATTTCAGTTAAATCATTCTTTTCGATGGCAGCTTTTAATGCGTCTTTTGCTTCAGTTGCTTTTTGTACCTCGGCTTCGTCAACTTTACCTTCTAAGTCTTTAAGCGTTTTTTCAGTAGTGAAGACAAGCTGATCTGCCTCGTTGCGAAGCTCAGCTTCTTCTTTACGCTGCTTATCAGCTTCGGCATTCATTTCTGCTTCTTTTACCATTTTTTCAATTTCTTCATCAGATAAGCCTGTTGATGATTTAATCGTAATGGCCTGCTCTTTATTTGTTCCAAGGTCTTTTGCACGTACATTCACAATACCGTTCTTGTCGATATCGAAGCTAACTTCGATTTGCGGTACTCCTCTTGGTGCCGGAGGAATATCGCCAAGCTGGAAGCGGCCTAATGTTTTATTATCAGCTGCCATTGGGCGCTCTCCTTGAAGAACATGGATATCTACAGCAGATTGATTATCTGCAGCTGTTGAGAACACCTGTGACTTCGATGTAGGGATTGTTGTATTTCTTTCAATTAGCTTTGTAAATACGCCGCCCATTGTTTCAATACCTAAAGAAAGCGGAGTAACGTCTAATAGAACAACATCCTTAACGTCGCCGGAAATAACACCGCCCTGAATAGCTGCACCCATAGCAACTACTTCATCCGGGTTAACTCCTTTATGAGGATCTTTGCCTGTTTCCTTTTTAATTGCCTCCTGAACAGCTGGGATACGAGTAGATCCGCCGACAAGAATAACCTTGTCAATCTCAGAAGATGATAATCCAGCATCCTTAAGCGCTTGGCGCGTTGGGCCCATTGTACGCTCAACTAAGTGTGCTGAAAGCTCATCAAATTTTGCTCTGGTTAATGAAACTTCAAGATGCAATGGACCAGCTTCTCCGGCTGTAATAAATGGAAGAGAAATTTGTGTTGATGTCACACCTGAAAGGTCCTTCTTCGCTTTTTCAGCTGCATCTTTTAGGCGCTGGGCAGCCATTTTATCTTTAGAAAGGTCAATGCCATTTTCTTTCTTAAATTGTTCAACTAAGTAGTCGATGATTACCTGGTCAAAGTCATCCCCGCCAAGGCGATTATCCCCAGCAGTCGATTTAACCTCAAAAACACCGTCGCCAAGCTCAAGGATGGAAACGTCAAATGTACCGCCGCCAAGGTCATAAACTAGAATGGTTTGGTCTTCATCAGTCTTATCCATTCCATATGCTAATGCGGCAGCTGTCGGTTCGTTAATGATACGCTCAACTTCTAAACCGGCAATTTTACCTGCATCCTTAGTAGCTTGACGTTCAGCATCGTTAAAATAGGCTGGAACTGTAATAACCGCTTTGGATACTGTTTCGCCAAGATATTCTTCTGCATAGGATTTTAGATATTGAAGAATAATAGCTGAAACTTCTTGTGGTGTGTAATCTTTTCCTTCAATTTCAACTTTAAAGTCAGTACCCATATGACGTTTGACAGACATTACTGTATTTGGGTTTGTGATTGATTGGCGTTTTGCTACTTCACCAACCTGGCGTTCACCATTTTTAAATGCTACAACAGATGGAGTGGTACGGTTGCCTTCCGGATTTGGAATAACCTTTGCTTCTCCGCCTTCTAATACAGCGACACATGAGTTAGTTGTACCTAAATCAATCCCGATGATTTTGCTCATGTTTCCTACCTCCCTAAAAAAATATGTAATTGTAATTATTGATTTACTTTTACCATTGCCGGACGGATCACACGGTCCTTAAGCATATACCCTTTTTGGAATTCCTCAACAACGGTATTTGATTGGATTCCATCTTCTTGAACCTGCATCACAGCATGGTGGATTTGCGGGTCAAATTCTTTACCTACAGATTCTATCTGAACAGCCCCTTCATTTTTCAATGCATCCAATAGGCCGCGGTAAACCATTTCTATTCCCTGCAGAACGGATTTTACTTGTTCATTATCTGATTCCATTTGCAGCGCTCTTTCAAAGTTATCGATTGCAGGCAATAAATCAGTGATTAATTTTTGTGCTCTATATTTTTCAGACGCTTCAAGATCTAATCTTGCACGGCGCCGGGAATTTTCAAAATCTGCCTGAAGCCGGTAGATGCGATTTTCAGATTCATCAAGCTTTGCTTGAAGCTCAGCAATTTTTTCATGCGCTGCTTTTAATTCTGCATTGCTGTCTGTCTCATCTGTGCCGGTGTTATTTACTGCACCGCTATTTGCTTCAGATGAATTTTCACTAGCTTCATCAGCCGCTTCTGTTTGATTTGCATTTTCCAGTTCTTCTTCTACTAAGTTCTTTTCTTCAGCCAACATTTTCACCTCCCTTAAAGTCCCAGTCCTTTATAGTTGGCACAAGGAAAGGGATGGAATGCATATGCCTCCACCCTTAACAATATTTCCAACGTTAATGGCTTTGATACAGTCTGGTTAACACATTTGATAAGTCAGAGCTTATATATTTCAATAGGCTGATTACCCTAGAGTACTCCATTCTTGTAGGCCCTAAAACAGCAATCGTACCAAGCTGTTCAGATCCAATGGAATAGCTTGCGGTAATCAAGCTGCAATTTTCCATCGCAGCATTCTTATTTTCTTTGCCTATCTTGATATTAATGCCTAACTCATCTTTTGGTATCAGCTCATAGATTCGGTCTTCTTCTTCAATCATATCCATTAAGATTTTAATCTTATCCAGATCATGAAACTCCGGCTGGGCAAGCATGTTCGACTTTCCGCCAAAGAATAGCTTTTCATGGGCAGGAATTTTAAGTATGTCAGCAATAGAAAGCATAATGCTGTCAAAATTATTGATATGCTGCCGAAGAAGAATGGCTACTTCTTTATAAATTTTATTATTTAACCTTTCAATTGGAACGCCAGTCAGACGTTCATTTAAAATGTTAACCAGCTTCTCCAGGTCACTGGCATCCATAGATTCGGGCAGGTGAAACATCCGATTCTCAACATGACCAGTGTCTGTGACTATGATGGCAATAGCTGTTTGCTGGTTTAAAGGAACAATTTGAATTCTCTTTAACCTGTTTTCTTTTACAGCCGGACCCAACACAATTGATGTGTAATTTGTCAGATCTGAAAGGATTTTAGCTGACTTTTGAACAATTTTTTCAAGTTCAAAGATCTTTTCGGCAAATACCGATTTAAGCTGCTGAACATCTTGCAGGGTTAATTGCTGCGGAGACAATAAATGGTCCACATAGTACCTATACCCTCTCTCAGAAGGAATTCTTCCGGATGAGGTGTGTGTCTTTTCAATAAACCCCAGCTCTTCTAAATCAGCCATTTCATTTCGTATCGTCGCAGAACTGAAGGTAATCTTATCCTTCTTCGACAAACTTCTTGATCCGACTGGCTGCGCAGATTGAATAAAATCATCAACAATGACTTGAAAAATCAATAATTGGCGATCAGTCAACACAGTTCTCACCTCTGTTAGCACTCTTGACTCTTGAGTGCTAATTCTATTATTAAATTATCAAATCAAACGTTTGGTGTCAATCATTTGGACCGATTCATCTTAAAAACGACTGAAAAACTTCATTCCCTAGAAAACGGCCTCTTCTCGTTAATTTAACATGATTTTCTTCAAAGGAAATTAGTCCCTGTCCTGTTAATTTTTCTAGTTCTTCTGCAAAAAGTTTCATAAGGTCTACATTAAATTTCTCAGTAAATTTAGGAATTGAAACTCCTTTATTTTTTCGTAACCCAAGAAACATTTCCTCTTCCATTTGTTCAGTTAAAGTAACCTCATGATTTTCTAAAATAGGCAGTATTCCTTCATCCAATGCACCCATGTATTTTTTTAGGGGACCATGATTGGATATTCGCTGACCATTTACATAGCTGTGGGCTCCAGCACCGAATCCATAGTACCAGTCATTGTCCCAATACGTCAGATTATGTCTGCTCTCAAAGCCTGGCTTGGAAAAATTGCTAATCTCATATTGCTCAAAACCGTTGGCTTCCATTTCATTCATCATCAAATCATACATTTGAGCTTCAACATCTTCACCTGGCGTTGGCAGGCGGCCTTTTCGCATTAAATTATAAAAAACGGTCTTTGGCTCGATGATCAGCGAGTAACCTGAGTAGTGCTGAATATCCAAGGTAAAGGCTGTTTTTAATGTTTCGCGAAAATCCTCCAAAGTTTGACCGGGAAGGCTATAAATAAGATCAACGCTAATATTTTTAAAGCCTAGGTTCTTAGCTTCTGCAACCGTGTGAAAAACATCCTCTGCTTGGTGGGTGCGGCCAATTTTCTGCAATAAATCATTGTTAAAGGTTTGGACGCCAATGCTGAGACGGTTGACGCCGGCTTCCCGGAGGATTTCCAGTTTTTCCTTTGACAGGTCGCCCGGGTTTGCTTCAAAGGTATATTCTGTTTGGCTGTTATATGGAAGGATGTCCAATATATCCCGGCAAAGCTTTTCAAGCTGCTGTTCGTTTAATGCAGTCGGTGTGCCGCCTCCGATAAAAATGGATTGCAAATACTCTGTCGGTGACTGTTGAAGTGTGATCTGCATTTCTTTTTTCAGAGAATCCAGGTACTCATCAACCGGCTGACCCTTTAGAAAAAACTTATTAAAATCACAATAATGGCAAATATGCTGGCAAAAAGGAATATGAATATATGCTGCTTTTATCATTTATTTCACGACCTTAACTATCAAGTCTATTACTCATATGCGGACACGGGGACAGGCACCGTGTCCGCTCTTAAGGACAAGGTGCCTGTCCCCGTGTCCTTTTTCTCAAATAAAAAGAGGCTAGATTGCTTTATTATGAAAGCATATCCAACCTCATTTGACAAATCAAATATTTTTATTTCTTTGAGCCGGTGTCGTCCATTTTTAGTACGGCCATGAAGGCTTCTTGCGGTACTTCAACGGATCCGACTTGTTTCATGCGCTTTTTCCCTTCTTTTTGCTTTTCAAGAAGCTTTCTTTTACGGGAAATGTCACCGCCGTAGCATTTGGCAAGGACGTTCTTACCCATAGATTTAATCGTTGAACGGGCAACAATTTTTTGTCCAATAGCGGCCTGAACAGGCACTTCAAATTGCTGGCGCGGAATTAATTCTTTTAACTTTTCAACAATAACTTTTCCGCGTTCATAGGCAAAGTCCCTATGAACAATAAAGCTTAGGGCATCTACTTTGTCCCCGTTAAGAAGAATATCCATTTTAACAAGCTTTGATGGTTTATAGCCAATTAATTCATAGTCAAAGGAAGCATAGCCTTTTGTATTGGATTTCAGCTGATCAAAGAAATCATAGACAATTTCAGAAAGCGGGATCTCATACACAATGTTTACGCGTGATTCATCTAAATATTGCATATCAACGAAGATGCCGCGTTTTCCTTGACATAGCTCCATAATCGCTCCAACATAATCATTTGGTGCCATCATGGTTGCCTTTACGTAAGGTTCTTCAACTCGGTCAATCTTTTGCGGATCCGGCATATTGGATGGGTTGTCTACTTTAACCTCTGATCCATCCGTTAAAACGATGTGATAAATAACACTTGGAGCCGTCGTGATTAGGTCAATCTTAAATTCGCGTTCAATCCGCTCCTGGATAATTTCCATGTGAAGCAGGCCTAAAAATCCGCAGCGGAACCCAAAGCCAAGAGCCTGTGAGGTTTCCGGCTCAAATTGCAAAGCAGAATCATTTAGTTCCAGCTTTTCAAGGGCATCCCGAAGATCATTAAATTTCGCACTGTCTATTGGATAAAGCCCACAATAGACCATTGGATTTAAGCGGCGGTAACCTGGAAGCGGCTCTGTTGCACCATTTTTTGCGTTTGTGATGGTGTCACCGACACGCGTATCTCCTACATGCTTGATCGATGCAGTTAAGAAACCTACATCACCCACAGTCAGCTCATCACGAACTTGAGCTTTTGGAGAAAATACGCCGACTTCCACTACCTCGAATTCTTTTCCGGTAGCCATCATTTTAATTTTATCGCCTGCTTTGACCGTACCATCCATAACACGAATATAAGCAATAACGCCCCGGTAAGCATCGAATAACGAGTCAAAAATAAGCGCTTTTAATGGAGCATCAGGATCCCCTGCGGGTGCTGGCACCTTTTCAACAATCTGCTCCAAAATATCTTCTATTCCAATCCCGGCCTTTGCTGAAGCTAGAACAGCCTCAGATGCATCTAGTCCGATAACATCTTCAATTTCTGTTCTGACACGCTCAGGGTCAGCACTCGGCAAATCAATTTTGTTGATTACCGGTACAATTTCGAGATCATTGTCAAGCGCAAGATAAACATTAGCAAGTGTTTGCGCCTCAATTCCCTGTGCAGCATCTACAACCAGGATGGCACCTTCACAAGCAGCCAAGCTGCGTGATACCTCATAGGTAAAGTCCACATGTCCTGGAGTATCAATTAAGTGAAAAATATAAGTTTCGCCATTTTTAGCTTTATACTTTAATTGAACGGAATTCAGTTTAATCGTAATTCCGCGTTCTCTTTCCAGGTCCATAGAATCCAGCAGCTGATCCTTCATTTCACGTGCAGTCAGCGTATTCGTTTTTTCCAAAATGCGGTCAGCCAGTGTAGATTTTCCATGGTCAATGTGAGCAATAATGGAAAAGTTCCGTATCTTAGATTGTCTGTTAAGTCTATCTTCTCTGTTCATTGTTTCACTCCTACTAAGAAAAGCTTAAGCGCCTTGCTTACCTTTAGCCTTGCCCTTACCGATAATATGAACAAGTCCCAAGGGAGCGCTGCAGCTAGACAATTCTCGAAGTTAAAATTCGACACATTGCACTATTTTTAGATTATAGCAGTACCCATGTCAAGATTCAATGCGAAAAAAAAACGGCCGCTTGCTGCAGCCGTTATTTTTCCTTTATTAAATCGGTTATGATGTCAATGGTATTTTCTGTTGCATCAGTGAGTCCTTCTGAAAGCTTTTTGCCCATGGAGGAAAAGAAATTATAGGCTTTCATTTCTTCGAGCTTTGCTTTTTTTTGTTCCAGGTCATGGCTCGAGACATTCTTTCCGAGGATGGATGCATGCAGCTGGCCATCTGCGTTTTCCTGCAGGGAAAAGGCTCCTTTTAAATCCGCATCTTCATATCCTCTCATACTGCGAATTCCCTCGTTGGCCTGCTGCATCCCAAAAAGAACAGCCATAAACATCAATGAAACTAAAAGGAACGCTTTCAACATAAACCATTTCATAACCCATCACCTCCGCTGTAGCACTTTAAACTACCGGGGGACTGACCCCCGCCGCATTAACGCTTTACCTTGTTGGGGGCCTGTCCCCCAGTGCGTTAATGCTTTACTCCATCGGGGGATAGCCCCCCACTGCGTTAATGCTTTAATCAGTTAAGACTGATTATCTATTATTGCTTATTTTCTCCTGTGTCAACTGGCTTGTTCACTTTTTCGGCCTGCCAGTAGAATTCGCTGAATACATCAGCAAGCGCTTCTGCCGATAGGAACAGTTCTTCAAACGTGTTATCAACACCGCCAAATTCAATCAGCATGGCATTAGACGAAAGATCCTGATTGAACTTTCCATTTGTGCCTTTTCCTTGCTTTTGAATGACAGCCCGGCTTAATCCAGGATATTTTTCATTAATCAGCCGATGCATTTCCTTGGCTAAATGAAGATTTTTTTCGTAATTGGCATGCTCCGCTCCGACAACAAAGGCGATTTTTGCATAATTCTTTCCATTAATTGTAAGAGTTGTATCCTTTTTTCTTTTGGCATCGCGATGGATATCAATTACATATTGCAAATCCCTGTTACCAGTAATGGCAGCTTCCACAACTGGCCTTGATTCCTGATAGGCGGCCCCGTAAGGAAGCCCCTTTTGATTTAAGTTTGCCATGACATCGGTCTTATCCAAGAAAGTGCCGATTCCTCTGCTTTCTAGCTCTTCTTTTAGCTTATCTCCGATCTTTGTCACATTTAGCTGAGAATGATAAGCAAGATCCGGATTGTCAATCCCTTTTAAATATGGAAGGTACGATTCACGTGTATGTGTAAAATAAAGATAAACCACCTGCCTGTCCCCTGTAGACAATCCCGACCCGCTAGGACTCTTTTCACCCTCAGCCAGATCAAGATTTTCTGTATTCTGCAACGTTGCCTCCTGCTCTGCCCTCAATACTTCTAGCGGCGGCGAGGATTCCATTGGCATATTTGTATAATCCGTACCTTCACTGGCTACAAGAATTTTACTGTCATACAGCGAGAATGCCGGCAGTTCTCTTCCTAGCAGGCTTCTCGGATCATCCAAACTAATATTCGTTGACAGCTTAAAAACAATATTCATTAATGTTGGAGAACTGGCTTTATCAATGATTCCATTCATAAAATGGTGGTTTTCCCATCCAAGCAAATGATAGAGCATTTCTCCTGTTATTTTGTTTGTCGCTTGATTTACTGATGATGAGCTGATTCGGAATTCCGGCTTTAATGATGTGATTGCTCCGCTAATAGAAAAAATCATAAACAGAAATAACAGAAATCCGCCGAATATTTTTAAAAGATTCGTACCCTGTATTGTAAAAAAGACTCCGTTCGTTTTTTTCGGCCTCATCACTCCACCCTCTCTTTTGCAAGTCTATTAATTCATATGACATTGCTAGAGAAGATAGAACAAAAGATTTCACTTCAAAAATTTTGAAAGGAGCCTGCGGATTTTGGACTTAAAGATTTTAACTTAACGTGTATAAAAACCAGTATTTCCCTGATCAACATTCGAATGCAGAGCAGCGTTTAGCCCATTTGCTATAAGATTAGCCATATCCTCAATAAACACATCAACCTCTTTTGGTGTAACCATCAAATTATGGCCAAGCGGAGATAATACTTCATGTATAAGTTTCCTTTTTTCCTCCTCAGGGAGTGTACCGACAATGCCAAGAAATGTCTGACGCTCAGCCTCCTCAGGCAAATCTTCTTCTGTCAGCTTTTTTCTCTCCCCGAATGTCATGCCGGCAGGAGCTAGAGCTCTTGATGGACGGTCTCCTTCTTTCATCTCCCTGCCAAAATGCTTAAGGATAAAATCAATGGAATCACTGGCAATCGATACAGCGTCGACCACGGTCGGAACACCTATAGCCACCACCGGAATTCCCAATGTTTCCTTGCTTAATTCTTTGCGTTTGTTTCCAACTCCTGAACCCGGATGAATCCCGGTGTCCGAGATCTGGATGGTCGAATTTACCCTTTGGATAGACCGGGAAGCAAGCGCATCAATGGCAATGACAAAATCCGGTTTGGTTTTTTCAACGATCCCGTAGATGATATCGCTTGTTTCAATTCCAGTCAGTCCCATAACACCTGGAGCAACCGCGCTTACTGGCCGGTAGCCTTCCTGGACATTTTCTGGCTGAAGCTTAAAAAGATGGCTGGTGACAAGAATGTTTTCACAGACAATCGGCCCTAATGCATCTGGAGTCACATTCCAATTGCCAAGACCAACGACTAAACAGGATGCCTCTTTTGTGACTCCTAGCTGTTTTAAAAATTGTGCTAGCTCAGAAGAGAAGATATCCACAACCTTTTTCTGCATTTGGGTATCCTGCTGACGGATACCGATGGCTTCCAATGTTAAATACCTGCCTTCTTTTTTCCCCAGTGCCTTGGCCCCTTCTTTTGTCACTTCCACATAAGAGATCTTTATATCGTTTTCCTCTTTTTCCTTAATAATTACCCCTTCAATTTTCGAAAGGTCCTCTTCCTGGTGAATGTTTTTTTGCCGATCATTAATCACCATTTCTCTGGCCTCAACGGCAAGGTCTGTCCGTAAAGCGTATTTGCTTAAGTCTAATGATTCTTCCATCCTAATCCCCCCAAATGAACTGTTTTGCCAAATTTTCCAATATTAACTAGACTATGTTCTAGCTTTTCCTTTTCTTAGCAGAAACATTCATTTAAAGCTAAAGTAGCAAAGGAATGCCCAATTGTCCTAGAAGAGAATTTAAGAGGATAGTCTTGCAAAACAATGGTGATTTTGATAAAATAGCACTTGTTCTTAATATTGATTGTTAATGAATGTGAAAATCGAGTTCATATAATCTCGATGCTTTTTTTTGTAGGAGGTGAATGGGATGCCAAACATTAAATCTGCTATCAAGCGTGTTAAAACAAATGAAGTTCGTAAAGCTCACAACGCTACTGCTAAATCTGCAATGCGTACAGCTGTTAAGAAGGTTGAATCAGCAATCGTTGTAAACGATGCTGCTCAAGCTAAAGAAACTTTCGCTGATGCTGCCCGTAAATTAGATAAAGCTGCTGCAAAAGGTCTAATCCACAAAAATGCTGCTGCTCGTAAAAAATCTCGCTTAATGAAAAAAATGAACACAATGAATGCGTAATAAAAAAGGCTATCAATCGATAGCCTTTTTATTTTTGTCTGTTGGATCCGCTAATTTCCGCTCCGGGCGCTTCGCTTCAATCAATCCAAATATTACAATTTCAACAAAAACAATTCAATAATCAGTTCTTTGTTCATTCCGCCGGTTTTCATCTGGTAATCTGCGTCAGCTAGCATGGCAATGATTTTTTTTAGCTCTTCTTCTTTGAATTGATGGGCTTGTCCGGCTGCTAGCTTTATACGGAATGGATGGACTTTTAGAAAGCTTGCGATTTGCTGCTGGCCGTAGCCTCTTGCAGCAAGTTCCTTAACCCGATAAATCAGCCTAAACTGACCGGTTAAAATAGACAAGATTTTAATTGGCTCTTCATTGAGCTTTAGAAGATCATAGTATATCCTTAACGCTTCATCAATTTTCCGATTAACTACTTTATCGACAAGTGTAAAAATATTTTGTTCAAGTGATCTTGATACAAGCATTTCGACGGTTTTAATATCAATTGATCCGCTGTTGCCTAAATACATAGCCATCTTATCTATTTCACTTGTGAGCATAAATAAATTGGGTCCGGCAAGAGTCAGCATCAACTCAGCAGCTTTCCCCTCTATCTGTACACCATTATAGGAAGCCCTTTCCTTCATCCAGGACTTTAGCTCACTCTCATTCAGTTTCTTCGCTTCAAGAATAGAAGCAGCCTTTTTTAATTCCTTTGTTAATTTTTTCCGTTCATCTAATTTTTCATAAGGAGCAATAAAGACAAGAACTGAATATGGTGCAGGTTCTTTTATATACGCTTCAAGCTTTGAAAGATTGTGCTCTGTCTTTTCCCTAGTTTTTTCGGCTGTAAGAAACACTGGATTATGTAATAAAATTAAACGTCTTTCTCCCATGAATGGCAATGTCTCTGCATCCTCAAGAGCCGCTTCTATCGGTGTCTCCGCTAAATCATAGGAGGAAAGATTAAAGTCCAATTCTTCTTCGTGTAAGAGATTGTTCACTAATAGTTGTTTTGTCTCATTAATAAGAAATGACTCCGCTCCGTATAATAAATAAATAGGCGCAAACTTTTTTGCCTTTATTTGCTTCCATATATCAAATACCATATGTTACGCTCCGATCCATATAGGTTTTCACACTTTTAATCCTATATGAAGCCACAGCACCTTGACAAGGCTAAGATAGTAAATGGTTGTCCACGTTAACAAGCAAAAGGAATTGACTTAAGATCCATGTTCTAAGCCAATTCCTTATCTATATTGAACGCCGTTTTATGAGGCCTAGGATACTCATATGAACGGCGGTGAATCTCTGTAGTTATTATTTTGGCCTTACAAATACAACTTATTTGTGACAACTCTTGTCATTAAAGGAAAAGCGCTGAGGAACGGTAGATTTTTTTCCGACAATCGCTTATACTATAAGGGAAATAGGAGGGGTAGACTGTGAACGAATTTGAAAAAGATGTCCAGAGCAAGCGTAATGATGCGATCGACTCAGGTGTAGGTTTCATCGTTTCTTTCGGTTTCTTTGCAACTTTATTTATTATTGCTACAGTCATTAAATTTGTAGGAGCTTAATGTCCAAGTGGCTACATAGGAAATGAATTTTTGGAGGCTGCCGTTCAAAGCAGCCTCTTTTCAATTTACATTATCTTATGGCATCTGGGTAAAAAAGGTTCCTCGATTTCCTTTAAAAAGATAGGTAATTCCCCCATGCTGATCTGTTCGAAAAATCTTTATTTTTCTTTCCTCCAGCGCATTTAGAACCTCCTTATTGGGATGGCCAAAACGATTATTTTTTCCAGCTGAAATAATCGTTATTTTTGCTCTAACCTTTTTCAGAAATGCTTCTGAAGTGGAGGTCTTGCTCCCATGATGGCCTGCCTTGAGGACATCCACTTGCAGACTTTTATATCGAGCAAGCAGTTTCTCTTCACCAGTTTTTTCAAGATCGCCAGTAAACAGCCATGTCAATCCGCCTAGTCTTGTCCATAGGACGATGGAAGAATCGTTTCGCTCTGTGGACATTCCTTTCATTGGCGATAAAATATTGAATGTTGTTCCGCCAGCTGTCCAGCCCATTCCTGCGCTTGTGAACAAATAGGGGATTCTTTTCGCATTAGCAAGCACAATGAGCTCTTTTTCCAGTTCAGAAGGATCTTCGTATGCTGGAAAAATGATTTGTTTCACCTTGATATTCCGAATGACCGCTGATGCGCCGCCAATGTGGTCGGCATCTCCATGTGTCAAGATCAGCTTATGTATCGTCGTGACCCCTTTGCTTTTTAAAAATGGGACAACAACATCCTTTCCAACTTCATACTGGTTCACCTTTTCCTTCCAAGCTTCTTTTGTAAAGCTGATTGTCCCTCCAGTATCAATTAAGTAATTTCCCTTGCCATACGGGAGCCTGATAAAAATACTTTCCCCCTGTCCAACGTCAATAAAGGTGACTTCCCCCTGTGGCGAAAAGGTGTTAAAGAGACCATGAAAAAGAAAAATTCCCAGTGGAAAAAAGAAGGCAAACAAAAGTCTTTTAAACCCCGGATGGCTCTCCCACAAATGAAAAAATATCCATATCGCTGTCAGGTAAAGCATCATGAATATGAACGGCGGCCTCCCCAATGTAATAGTTGCCAGCGGAAACTGTGCCAGCTTACCTGCAAAGGTATCCATAGAATGGATGATAAAATCGATAGGCCAGATGAGAATATTGATTGATTGGCCCGCTGCTGTATGCAGCAGGAATAGAATAAAAAGACCAGGCAGCAGCAGAAAGGAGAATATTGGTATATAAATGAGATTGGCTAAAATTGAGATAATAGAGAATTCAAAGAAAAAATATAGCATGATGGGAACGGCTGCCAGCTGACAGATTATCGATGTGATGATAAGCAGAATGATTGGATTTGAGAACCGAGCAAGCAGGATGGGAGCCGACAGGAGCAGTGAAATACTCACCGTGAAGGAAAGCTGAAATCCTGCATCGTATAAAATGAATGGAGATAAAAAGGTATAAGCCATAAAAACGATCGCAAATATATCCAGTGTCTGCAGAGTATACAAATGATTCCATTTTTTTAAAAGCAAAAACAGCTCCATCATCAGCACAGCTCTGATAATCGATGGTGCTGCACCAGTAAGCAAAGCGTAAACCGGCAAAAACAGCAGCAATACGGTTGTCATTCGTTCTCTTGTCACACCCGAACGGATACCGAGATAATAAATCATGCCGGCAAGCATCCCCACATGCAGCCCGGAAATGGCCAAAAGATGGACAATGCCAAGCTTCTGATAGGACACCAATACATCCTCTTGGATAAAATCTCGGCTTCCAAAAATGAGGGCAGCAGCTAATGGCCCCGTTTCCTTGGGGAAATACTCCATTATATACTGTATACCTTTCCATCTGATTGATTGAAAATAAGTTTGAGGAGTTTTTTTATCGTCCATGCATGTTGAGAGAGGCATTTGATCCGCATTCAAAATCCAATAAATATGCTTACTTTGCAAATAGTTTTTATAGTCAAAGGAATTTTGATTCGTGGACACAGAAGGAACATCAAGGCTTCCAAAAAGTTTGCAGGCGAGCCCTGGCTGGAGACTTTTGGAGAGGATTATCTTTTCATTTTCTGATTTAATTTTGTACCTTATAATAAGATTTTCATTAAATGTAAGTTCTAAGGCTTTTACAGTAAGGAGATCTCCATCAATTTTCAAATCATCCTGAATGCGGACAGCAAAATGAGTTAAATCCGCGGGCAGCTTCGTATGGTTTGCTCCCTCTGCCAGCTGGGCCCTGATAAAAAAGGAAGAAAAAATCATTATGCACATGACTAGGCCGGTGAAGGGAACTCGCTTGCCATAATAAAGAAAAACCATCAGGACGATAAAAACAGGAAGAAAAATGGCTATGCTAAAAAAAGCAGCTAACAAACCGCTTAAGCCCGCCACAGCAAAATAAATCCATCTCCCTTTCATTAACGCTCCCCCTTTACTGCGTTAATACACCGGGGGTCAGGCCCCCAGTGGTTTAAAGTGATAAAGCATAAAATTTACAAATTAAGAAAGCAGTGTATCTAATGAGATTTCTTTGCTTTCGACCTGTTCAACCTTGACGCCCGCCTGTTCAAAAAGTTCGATTGCATATGGATGGTTTTTATAATCTTTTGAGTAATATACCGCTTTGATCCCAGCTTGAATAATAGCTTTGCAGCATTGTAAGCAAGGAAAATGGGTAACATAGATGTCTGCCCCGCTTGTCGGCACTCCAAATTTTGCACATTGAATGATGGCATTCATTTCCGCATGGATTGTCCGGATACAATGATTATCCACAACATAGCAGCCTTCATCAATACAATGAACCCCACCTGCAATCGATCCGTTATATCCTCCGGCAATGATCCGTTTGTCCCTGACAATCGTAGCACCGACAGTCAGCCTCGTACATGTGCTTCTTAACGCAAGCAAATGGCTTTGTGCAATAAAATACTGATCCCAAGAAATTCTCTCCATTTATTTGCCTCTCCCTTTGATGAAATTTTTCCTATTACCTATTATCAAGTTTAAGCACCTGCTTGTCCAAGGTCAATCATTGCTCTATTTTACTTTTATCTGATCTTTTAGTTTTTCAAAGGTTTTTTCACCTATGCCGCTGATTGATTTCAAATCCTCTATTGTCTGGAAAGGTCCGTTCGTTTCACGGTATTCGATAATTGCGGCTGCTTTAGATGGGCCAATCCCAGTTAATGTCTGCAGCTTGGATTCATCTGCAATGTTAATATTTACCTTCCCGTCATTATCTGCTTTATTTGGACTCCCTGGGATATTGGCTATTTCTATTTCTGCTAATTCCTCCGTTTGTTCGCCTTTAGCTGGAATATAAATAACCATTTCATCCTCGACTCTTAAGGCAAAATTAATCTGAGTTTCATCAGCTGTTTCAACCAGGCCCCCCGCTTTATTGATCATATCAATTACACGGTCTTGATCTTTTGCCTCATACACCCCTGGATGCTTTACGGCTCCCTTGACATCCACAATTACCATCACAGGACCTGCCTCCTCAGCATTCTCTTCCACTGGCTGCACTTCCTGCACTTCCTCCATTTCCAGCCATTCCTCTTTTGCACCCACTGGAGAAGTATCTGTGTTATTAAAGGGGTAAAACATATAGACAATAGCTGAAATTACTGCAGCCATTCCTAAAATAACAGCAATTTTGTGTTCTTTTATTAAGGTAATCATCTAATCTTCCTTTCATAATTAGCATATTCTATTAAGGATATTCATATTGTATATGAGAAAGCATGCTCGTGAAGGAGGGTTGGAGCATTGAAAATTGGAATCATTGGAACAGGCAATATGGGGAGAATCCTCACAGAGGCTTTGATGGATGGGAAGGCAGTATCCCCTTCTTCTATGACCATAACCAATCGAACGATTGCGAAAGCATTAGATATTAAGAAGGAATATAAAGATGTAAACGTGGCAGAAAACGGAAGGCAAGTGGCCGAAAATTCATCACTCATCTTTATTTGCGTCAAGCCTCACGATATTCATAAAGTCATAAAAGATATATCTCCTTTTCTGTCAAAAGAAAAATGTATCGTGTCCATAACAAGCCCAATTAGTGTTGATCAATTGGAATCTGTTGCCCCTTGTTCAGTTGCGAGGGCGATTCCCAGCATAACGAATCGGGCACTTTCAGGTGTTTCGTTACTTTCTTTTGGAAAAAAGTGTGATGAGGAATGGAAGAATATCTTACAGAATCTGTTTGAAACCATTTCGACTCCTGTTCATATTGACGAAAATATTACGAGGGTTTCTTCCGATATTGTCAGCTGCGGACCTGCGTTTTTTGCGTATTTGACCCAGAGATTTATCCAAGCAGCCGTGAAAGAAACTGAAATTGATGAGAAGACAGCGACTATTCTTGCTGAACAGATGCTGATTGGAATGGGCGATTTAATGAAAAAAGGGTTTTATACATTGCCAACATTGCAGGATAAGGTGTGTGTAAAAGGCGGGATTACCGGAGAAGGAATTAAGGTGCTTGAAGAAAGACTTGGGGATGTATTTGAACATCTATTTCAGGCGACACATGCGAAGTTTAACGAAGATTTGGAACAGGTAAAGGAACACTATCCCCTTCATACTAAATAATAATTCTATTTATTGAAAAAATCTCCTCTTTTTTAAAAAAATATTTTTTCGGGGCTGTCTGATAAGTCCCTAAATTAAATAAGGGTGGAAGAAAATCAACAAATTTTCTCCACCCTTATTTTCATCTTTTGAATTTTTCTCTGAAAGTAGCTGGCGGATGCCTGCTACTTTCA
>Ga0182742_1000560_pt1 | contig 56752 bp, 54 predicted proteins | sample eDN5th37CBELigMG_FD_128880 | JGI IMG/M metagenome (GOLD analysis project Ga0182742, IMG submission 128880) | Enriched Miracle-Growth compost microbial communities from Emeryville, California, USA - eDNA 5th pass 37_C BE-Lig MG (version 2)... ...
AGATTGCAAATATTCTGCTTTTATATTAAAATAAAACTAATTAGATTTGATACTACGACAAAGTCGATTTCTTCCACCCTTGTTAATAATGACCGCTGATTTGTTAAAACAAAGCTCATTTTAATAGGAAAAGCGATTCTCTGTATTAAAAGAACTTTTAAAGTAAAAAGACGATCCAAATACTTCGTATCCTCTCTTTAAAACGAACAAAAGCTGACAAAAGAACTTTTATGAACAAGGAGGCTATTTACATGATTATTGGTGTACCAAAGGAAATAAAAAATAACGAAAATCGCGTAGCTCTTACCCCAGCAGGCGTGGCGACATTCCTCCAAGCTGGGCATCGAGTGTTGATTGAACAGAATGCTGGCCTAGGAAGTGGATTTACGGATGAGAATTACCTTGAAGCGGGAGCAGAAGTGATTCAACAAGCAGCAGATGTCTGGGCAAAGGCAGACATGATTATGAAAGTGAAGGAACCAATTCAACCGGAATACCAATATTTCCGTCCTGATGCGATTCTATTTACCTACTTGCATTTAGCGGCTGAGCCCGAACTTGCAAAAGCCCTTACTAGCAGTAGGATGACAGCAATTGCTTATGAAACAGTTGCCGAAGGGCGTACTCTTCCACTTCTAACACCTATGAGTGAAGTCGCTGGACGGATGGCCGCTCAAATTGGGGCCCAATTCCTTGAAAAGCCTAAAGGGGGCAAAGGCGTACTCTTAGGTGGCGTACCAGGCGTTTCGCGCAGTAAAGTCACAATCGTTGGTGGTGGCGTTGTCGGTACCAATGCGGCGAAAATTGCGACCGGGCTTGGTGCAGATGTGACAATTGTAGATTTAAACGCTGACCGACTTCGCCAATTGGATGATATTTTTGGCTCTAGCATCCAGACGTTAATGTCAAATCCATTAAATATTGCTGAAGCGGTACGCCAGTCTGATCTAGTCATTGGCGCCGTCCTCATACCTGGATCAAAAGCGCCAAAGCTGGTGACAGAAGAAATGGTGAAAACCATGTCTGCTGGATCTGTGATTGTCGATGTAGCCGTTGATCAAGGGGGGATTTTTGAAACGGTTGATCGGATTACAACCCACGACTCTCCAACCTACGAAAAGCATGGTGTTGTCCACTATGCTGTTGCAAATATGCCTGGAGCAGTCCCTAGAACGTCCACGATTGCGTTAACGAATGTCACCGTTCCTTACGCCCTCCAAATTGCCAACAAAGGATTTAGAAGGGCCATTACAGAAAATAAAGCATTAGAGCTTGGAGTGAATACAGTTAGTGGGGCCATTACCTATAAAGCTGTAGCGGATGATTTAGGTTACAATTATGTATCGGTTGAACAAGCTCTTGCCCAAGTATCTCCTTAATTCAAGTAGATTCAAGTAGCCTGAAAAACCGAACCCCTCAGGCATCGCCTGAGGGGTTCTTCCGTGACTACTAGGATACAATCTCCTAAGCACCTCTTCCCTCAAACGTCGTGAATTCTCGTTTCTCTAGAACCCGCTTAACGACTCATGGTCACCATGTTTTTTTACGTTTGCAAAGAAATTTCCTTCAAATACTGGAAATTCTGAATTTTTAGTTTAATATAGAAGGAGAAGAAGTTTTTTCCTCTCAAAAACATTGTCATAAAATCTAACATAAAGATAGTGTACTACAGCAAAGCTTGGTACCATGAATTCAACGAAGCTTCCACCTAAAGCATTAAGACATAAGAGAATTGCTGATACCATTCCCTGCCATTTCATACCTCTCTGAATTTGTATACGCTTACATATTCAACTCAAATGGTCCGATTTACGCATGATTTTATTTCCTACTGACGTAGTTTTAAGATTAAGGAGGAAGTTGTGAATGAAAAGAACCGCCTATCGAGGAGTTAGCTTTCAGGAAGCACAGGAAGTAGTGAAAAATCAACGTTATGATCGCACTGAATCTAGGGAATTTCAGAACGGTGTTACCGCACGTTCATCCTTCGGGCAAGGGCTCTACCTCGTCAATGACCAAGAGCTTGCGGCAAAGTATGCATTTTGCCATGCAGAAGTGGAAAACGAAGAGCAAGCAGTCATATTGAAACAAAAGATTCATTTGGAGCATCCATTTATTCTAAACTATAAGTACAGTGAAACACGCCTCCGAAAAGAAGCATTAAATTGGAAGCTTGATCAGCTACCTGCTTTATATCAAACAGCAACTGGTGAAACGCCGTTAGAAACATCGAGAAAAGTAGGTGAAGTGATTAAAGAATATCTCCTTACCCATTCTTACGATGGTATCATCTATCACTTAAATGATGAGCTGATTTACTACGTTCTCTATCACCAAGAAAAACAAGTAGAAGCGATTGAATTTGATTTTGTGTTCAACATCAATGTCCTTAAAAACGAAATGTAATCAAAGGTACTGAACGAAACAAGAACAGGCTTAGCACCTGTCCTTGTTAGATTCATTACCTTTTACTTTTTATCAAATTCTTCGATGACAGATGTAACTGTATCGACAAGGAAGCGTAAATCGCCTACCGTTGAAGATAAAGGCGGGGCAATAATCAACACATTTTGATAACCTGGAATCGTGTCGCCGTTGCGACCGATAATCAGCCCTTTTTCCTTACACGCCGCGATGATTTGGCCAGATAAAGCCTCTGCTGCCGGTTCTTTCGTTTCCTTGTCTGCTACAAGTTCAATTCCAAACAAGAAGCCAATTCCTCGAACTTCACCGACGCAACTTAAACCTTCAAGTTTCTTTAATTCCGTTAAAACTGAACGCCCTAGTTCCGCTACACGCTCAACAATTTTTTCCTCTTCAATGATTTCAATGTTTTTCAATGCCACTGCACAAGCAGCCGGATGGCCCCCAAATGTGGAAACATGACGGAAATGCTGTTTATCGCCTGGCTCCTTGAACTTTTCATAAATAGATGAACGAACCGATGTGGCTCCTAGTGGCATATAGCCTGAAGTTAATCCTTTTGCCATCGTGACAATATCAGGCTGAACCCCTGCTGAATGCATAAACCCAAACATTTCCCCTGTTCTTCCAAAACCAGAGACCACTTCATCAGTAATTAGTAGCACATCATATTCTTTACATATTTCAGCCACTCTTTGTAAGTATTCTGTGGATGGAATTAACACCCCACCACCAGAGATAAATGGTTCCAATATTACGCCTGCAACTGTTTCTGGCCCTTCCCAGGTGATGACTTCGCGAAGGTATTCAGCCGCCGCAAGATCGTCAGCAAACGTTTGACGATAAGGATATGGAGGTGGAACATGGAGGAATCCTGACGCATTTGGACCGTATTTTTCTTTACGGTTCGCTTGCGCAGTCGCACTCAAAGCCCCCAAAGTCGATCCATGATAAGCGCGATATCTGGAAATGAATTTATATTTGCCAGGGTTTCCATTTTGTACATGATACTGTCTCGCAATCTTGAACGCTACTTCGTTTGCTTCAGAACCACTATTTGAAAAATAAGTTGTATACGAACCCCCGAGCAAATCACTTAATTTTGCCGACAAGTCTATCGCTGGAACATGGCTTAAGGTGAGTGGGAAATACGATAAGTTTAACATTTGATCATACGCTGCTTGCGCGATTTCTTTACGCCCATGACCAAGGTTTAAGCACCACAAACCCGATACACCGTCTAAATAGCGATTGCCGTCTACATCACTAAACCATGACCCTTCACCTTGCGTAGCAATGGTTGGATTGCCATTTGGGTTAAACCGGCTCATCGAATGCCACAAATGTTCCTTATCTTTTTCAATTAATCTTTGATTTTCTGTTTGAACTTGCATCATATTCCCTCCAATCATTCTCTAAGACTTCCATTTCGAGTTGTGCAAACTATCTTATAAAAGCTTAAACCGACAACTGCTCATTGCTAGATCGATACAGTTTCGCCGCTCCACTGGCAATGGCTGCCTTAGCAACCGCGTGGGCAACCCGCATGACAACACGTTCATCAAACGCCGAAGGAATAACATATTCCTCATGTAGGTCATGTGTACCTACAATTTCCGCAATCGCATAAACAGCAGCAATTTTCATTTCATCATTGATTTCAGTCGCTCTTACATCTAGTGCACCTCTAAAAATCCCTGGAAATGCTAGTACATTATTGATTTGGTTAGGATAGTCTGAACGACCTGTTCCAACCACGCGCGCCCCTGCTTCTTTTGCTTCCTCAGGAAGTATTTCGGGATCAGGGTTTGCCATCGCAAAAATGATTGCATCGTCCGCCATCGCTCTCACCATCTCAGGAGATAAAGCGCCTGCTGCTGAAACCCCAATAAATACATCAGCACCTTGTATGACTTCTCCTAAAGTCCCTGTTACTTTTTCATAGTTGGTCACATTTGATAGTTCGCTTTTCATTGCATTCATTCGGTTTGGTCGCCCTTTGTAAATGGCCCCTTGCGAATCACATAGGATGAGATTTTTGACTCCCATTGCAAGTAAAAGTTTAACGGTGGCGACACCAGCAGCTCCTGCACCGTTGACAACAACTTTAATAGCTTCCAACCGCTTTTTCACCAATGCGAGCGCATTTAATAGCCCTGCCGCAGTGACAATTGCAGTTCCGTGTTGATCATCATGAAATACCGGGATGTTCATTTCCTTTTTAAGTCGTTCTTCGATGATAAAACAGTTCGGGGCAGCAATATCCTCGAGGTTAATTGCGCCAAAAGTTGGTTCAAGCCTTTTAGCAGTCTCAATAAATTCCTCGACATTTTGCGTGTTTAAGCAGAGAGGCACAGCGTCAATTCCAGCAAACAATTTGAATAACGCTGCTTTCCCTTCCATCACTGGCATTGCTGCACTAGGACCGATATTGCCTAGTCCCAGTACCGCAGAGCCTTCAGTAATTACGCCGACAAAGTTTCCTTTAATGGTATACTCATAGATTTTCTCCTCATTCGCTGCAATTTCTTTACAAGGTTCAGCAACACCTGGTGAATACACCAAACTCAAATCCTCTGCGCCCTGTACGGGCATTTTCACGCCAATATCCAATTTACCGGTATAACTCCGGTGCAGCTCCAAAGCTTTTTCTCTAAGATTCAAACTGTGTTGCCTCCCTTGAATTTTGGTTAAAAGCTAGACTTACTGAACCACGCCTTTTCGTTGTTTATGAATAATGATATTTGAGAAATGCTTGCGTGCATCTGCTGTTAAAATATGCAGTTCCACTTTGTCTTCTAAGTTTTGGGTGTTTGTAAATTCAACAAAAGCTCCGCTAAGATTTTCTCGCACACAGGTAATCTCGTAGCCATTGTCAATCAATTCGTCAATTTTCTGTTTTTCCTCTAAAAATTCTTTATATGCTGACATACTTCTCCCTCCACCTTTTTAAAATGAAAGCCATTTAAACTCTTACACTTTCAGTTTCAACTGGTTGATCGATGGTTTCAGACACTTCTTCTGTCTCTATTACCCAATCACGACCAACGGTTATCCCTAAATACTTATCGTCACTTGGCTCAATTAACTCCGCTTGTGGGAATTTCTTGAACCACCAAAATTTTGTTAAAACATAATAACAAAACGCGCCAACAAAGAAACCGACAAAAAAAGAATAGGTTTGAAAAACAACTGCCAAGCTTCCACTCATTACCCAGGAAATCATTCCAGCCCAATTGATGCCTTTAAGATACTCAAATTGGCCATCATATTCATACAGTTCTGGTACATTCACGCGGCGCTTGCGAACGAGATAATAATCAGCAAAAATGATCCCGACAATTCCCGACAAAAGTCCCCCACTTATATTTAAAAATGGCAGCAAATAGTCGAATAATTGCCAAGGCTGTGTCACAATCCCAATCACGCCGGCTAAGATAACACCAACATAAAATGGCACTTTCGGTCCACCAATATTGGAGAAAATTGTCCCGGCTGGTACGAGATTTGCTGTCGTGTTTGTTGACCATTGGGCAAACACAATCATTAAGAGCAAAATCGCTAACACAATGCCACCAGCAGTTGATTGCATCGCGGCAATCGGGTCATAATTACCGAGTGCAATATAACCTAAGCCGCCGATCAAAACCATGGCCGTTTGCGTGAGTGGCATCGCAACCAAGGTTCCTACTAACGCACTTTTGTTTCGTTTTAGCCAATTTCGTTCATATTTGGGAGCTTTGATAAATCGGGAGAGTGTGGAAAAGTCTGCTGCTAATGTTGACCAATACCCCATATTCCCAACCATGACCGTCATAAAAGCCGTAAACAGTGCAGCTCCTGAAACTGGATTTTCTACCCATGCCCAGACATTTCGGTCAGAAGCATTTGCTTGGTCAACAAGTGCAAAATACATCCAGATTGAAATGAGTATGAGAATCGGAGCCGCCAAATCAGCAAATTTTTCTAACGCTTTAATCCCAATCGAAGTATTAAACACCTGCACTGCAACAAATATCAAAAAGCAGATAAACCAGTTATCAAACCCAGTTAAAACATTTAAAATTCCGTTGATGGCTGCTGCTCCAAAATAGGAGTTAATCCCAAACCAAATCGAAGCAGCCAATCCTCTTAAAAGTGAGGGAATATGAGTACCAATAAGCCCAAAAGGAGCACGAAGGTAAATAGGAAAGGAAATCCCATGTTCAACTCCGATATCGCCAATTAGCACCATAAACACACCAATGATAAAGCAGCCAACTAACGAAGCTACCAACACCCAAGTTAACGGAATTGACTGCACCCCAGTACCCCCAAGTGCGAATGCAGCTAATACGACAGCCATTCCAATCCACATCATTGAGAACCCAAAAGTTCCAATACTTCTTTCTTTATGAGCGATTGGAAGCAAATCAGGAGACTTTAAATATTGATTGTTTTTTTTCATCCCATCTCTCCTTTTGAAACATAAAGTTCGCTCGTGGTTCGTGGTGGATCGAATAGCGGAAGCACCCTTTCGCTCGGCGCTAGAGCTAAACAATGAACTAATAATATTCAAAGAAAAGGAAGGAGAGCTCCTTCCTTTTCTATTCCCTAGGCTTCTCTCTTAAGCTTGCAGCCTTCTATTCTATTGCAATACTTTTTGCGTGTTAGCTACACTTGCTGCTTCAAAACGCTTGCGCTTTAAGTATTGACCGTTCCCTGGTTTGCCGACAAATGCTTTGTCACGGATAACGAACTGTCCACGTGATAACACGGAAATCGGTTCTCCAGTTACTTTCATTCCCTCAAACGCATTGTAATCGACGTTCATATGATGCGTTTCGGCAGAAATAATTCTTTCTGCGTTTGGATCAAAAATCACGATATCAGCATCGCTTCCAACTGCAATCGTCCCTTTTTGTGGGAACAAGCCAAATAATTTTGCAATTCGAGTAGACACAATATCAACAAACTGGTTGATGCTAATCCGACCTTGTTTGACACCTTCAGAGAAGAATAAGCTAAACCGGTCTTCAATAATCGGACCTCCGTTAGGAATTTTCGAAAAGTCGCCTTTTCCAAGGTCTTTTTGTCCTTTGAAATTAAATGAACACTGATCTGAACCCAAAGTTTGAAGTTGGCCACTCTTCAGCGCATTCCAAAGGACATCTTGGTTCCACTTTTCACGAAGCGGCGGTGACCAAACATATTTTGCTCCTTCAAAATTTGGTCTTTCTAAGTAAGTCTGATCAAGCACTAAATATTGCGGGCATGTTTCCCCGTAAACACGTAGTCCCTTTTTACGAGCTGCTTCAATTTTTTCAACAGCTTCGGCGCAAGAAACATGCACCACATACAATTGGGAATCTGCTAGCCCTGTTAGCGCAGCTGCTCTTCCAGTCGCTTCCCCTTCTGCTTCAGGCGGTCTTGTTAACGCATGATAAATTGGATCCGTATTTCCTTCTGCAAGAGCCTTTTTCACAAGGAAATCAACCACATCGCCATTTTCCGCGTGAACCATTACCAGTGCACCATGTTCTTTCGCTGTTAACAACGTACGGAACAACGTTTCATCATCAGCCATAAATTGATTTTTATAAGCCATAAACACCTTAAAAGAAGTGATACCATCTTCTTCAATTATCGTTGGTAGTTCGTTGAGGACAGCATCATTGACTTCACTAACCATCAAGTGGAAGCCGTAGTCGATTACCGCTCTGCCTTTTGATTTGTCATGCCATTTTTGAATTGAGTTTTTCAACGGAACCCCTTTATCTGTTAAACAGAAATCAATCACTGTTGTCGTTCCACCATGAGCCGCAGCAATTGTCCCTGTTTCAAAATCATCGGCTGTCACCGTTCCACCGAAAGGCATCTCTAAATGGGTATGAGGATCAATACCGCCAGGGAATAAATACGCTCCTTTTGCGTCAATGACTTCATCAACATTTTCGCCAAGATTTTTCCCAATTGCGGTAATTTTTCCATCCTCAATTAATACATCTGCTTCATATTGGTCGACTGCTGTGACCACAACACCGTTTTTGATTAATTTTTTCATATATGAATTCCTCCTTCTAGTTTAGTAGCTTTTAAGAATTGCAGACTGGAGCTTTTATTGCTGCTTGACGTTCATTCCAAGTCATTGGTTCGCCGTTTGGAATTTCGACCATATCAATTGCGCCATCTACCGGACAAACAATTGAACATAAGTTACAGCCCACGCAATCTTCTTCACGAACGCGAAGGATTGGCTCACCGGAGGTATCCTTTAACATGTCAATACACTGGTGGGAAGCGTCCTCACAGGCAATATGACACTTGTTACAGTTAATACATGTATCGTTGTTGATTCGTGCAACTACTTTATAATTCAAGTCAAGATTGCCCCAATCGGAATACTTTTCAACCGATTTGCCAACGATGCCATCAAGGTTTGCAATTCCTTTTTCATCAAGATAGTTGTTTAAGCCATCGACCATGTCTTCAACAATGCTAAAACCGTGATGCATCGCTGCAGTACAAACTTGAATGCTGCCTGCACCCATCAGCATAAATTCAACTGCATCCTGCCAAGTGGAAACGCCACCCATGCCAGAAATTGGTACATTGATTTCTGGATTACGGGCACATTCCGCAACCATATTCAAAGCAATTGGCTTAACCGCAGGACCACAATAGCCACCATGTGCTCCCTTCCCTGCGACGTTTGGAATCGTGTTCCAACTATCAAGATCAACACCTGCTAAACTATTAATTGTATTGATCATACTAATCGCATCGGCGCCACCTTGAACCGCTGCATAAGCGGTTGCGGTAATATCTGTGATATTTGGTGTAAGCTTAACAATAACTGGGACCTCCGCAACCTCTTTCGCCCAATATGTTTGTTTTTCAACCAGCTCTGGAACTTGGCCAGAAGCCGCTCCCATTCCACGCTCTGCCATCCCATGCGGACAACCGAAGTTTAATTCAAAACCATCAACTCCGACATCCTGTACACGTTTGACAATATCATGCCAAGCTGCTTGGTTTGGTTCCACCATAAGCGATGCAATCACCGCGTGATGTGGATACTTCTTTTTCGTTTCATAAATTTCTTTTAAATTGACTTCAAGTGGACGGTCGGTAATCAACTCGATATTGTTAAATCCCGCAACTCTTTGTCCGTTATAACTTGTGCCTGCAAAACGAGAAGATACGTTTAAGATTGGATCGCCTAGTGTTTTCCAAACCGCTCCGCCCCAGCCTGCTTCAAACGCTCTTTGCACTTGGTAACCAGAGTTAGTTGGTGGAGCAGAAGCCAACCAAAATGGATTCGGCGCCTTAATGCCGGCAAAGTTTACTCGTAAATCTGCCATTCAAATTCCTCCTGCCTAAAATAAGATTCAATTACCTGCTTTCAATTGCCACCTGATTCTCTGCAATGAACTTTTGATGAATCGCATGTGCTGTCAGCTTTCCTTGTTGTGCCGCAGTTACAACCATTGCATCTCCTTGACCATCACCAAAAATGACATCGCCTGCAGCATATACCTTTGGATTCGAGGTTTGATGTGTTTCTGTATCAATCTTAACTACACCCCAGTTATGCTCTAAGCCAAATTCTTCAATTAAGGAAGTATAGCGTGTTTGCCCAATGGCCTTGATGACCGCATCCACTTCCATCGTAAACGTGGAATTTGGTACTTGGACAGGACGGCGCCGACCTGATTCATCTGGCTCACCAAGTTCCATGTTGACACACTCTAATGCTTTGACCTTACCAGATTCATCTTTAATAATTTTTGTTGGTTGTGTTAACCATCTAAATTCCACACCATCTTGTTTCGCAAATTCATATTCAAACTCATAAGCCGTCATTTCTGCTTCGGTACGGCGATACACCATTTTCACATCAGCAGCTCCTAAGCGAACGGAACATGTCGCAGCGTCAATCGCAGTATTTCCGGCACCGATGACAGCAATTCTTTTTCCGACAAATTGATGATCAAGGGGCGGAGTCTTTGTGTTTTCAACAAATTCAATTGCGTCGTATACGCCTTCCGCATCTTCTCCTTCAATTCCTAACATCGGTACTTTTGACATTCCGATTGCGAGTATAACTGCATCATAGTTGTTGATAATTTCCTCTACTTGAATATCCCGACCAACTTTTGTGTTGGTATGAATCGTGACACCAAGATTTTCAACTTGTTGAACTTCCCATAATGAAATTTCCTGTGGCAACCGGAAACTAACAATTCCAAATGTATCCAAACCACCTGCTTTTTCTTTTGCTTCAAAAATCGTGACCTCATATCCTAGACGAGCGAGTTCACGTGCTGATGATAATCCAGCAGGGCCTCCTCCAATGATCGCCACTTTTTTTCCATTAACTTGCCCCGCTTCAAAGAGCTGTGCGTTATTTTCAATTGCCCAGTTTGTTGCATGACGTTGAAGGTTTCCAATCATAATTGGTAAAGAAGCATCATTTAGGACACATGCTCCCTCACAAAGCTCTTCGGTCGGACAAACACGCGCACAGCTTGCGCCAACTGGATTTGCTTCCATGATGACCTTTGCGGATCCTTTTAGGTTGCCAGAAGCAATTTTTTTAATAAAGGATGGGATGTTAATCCCCGTTGGACAAGCCTGAATACAGGGAGCGTCATAACAATATAGGCAACGGTTGGCTTCATCCATTGCTTCCTTTTGGGTTAACGCTGGTTCGATTTCACTAAAATTGACTCGTAAATCATCTAAAGAAATCTTCTTGTTCTTCACGCGATTTAAATGCATAAAATCCCCTCCCTACTTTTTTCCATGCGGTTTAATATAAACCGTTTTGTATTCTGTATAAAAATCAATCGCTGTGCTTCCCACTTCACGATAGCCACCAATACCCGTTCCTTTTATGCCCCCAAATGGGAACTGTGGCTCACTATACGTAGACGGCATATTGACATGGGTAAAACCAGCTTCGATGTTATTAATAAACTGCATCGACTTTTCCAGGTCGTTTGTATAGATTGTTGAAGACAGACCATACTCGACGTTATTTGCCCATTCCATTGCTTGGTCGAAACTGTCAACCTCCATAACACTGATAACCGGTCCAAAAATCTCTCCTTGAGCAATTGTCATATCCGGAGTAATGTTGCGAAAAATCGTTGGGGCGACAAAATACCCGTGAGCATAATCGCCTTCTGTTAGACGATCCCCACCGGTGACCAACACACCGTTTTCTTTTTTCGCAATCTCGATATAATTTAGGATGCTTTCCATAGAACCTTGATCAATTACAGGACCCATTTGCGTTCCTTCTTCTATCGGATTGCCGACATTCAAGTTCTCAACTTTTTGTTTTAACAAAGCGACAAATTCGTCCGCAATCGATTTAACGACGATAATCCGACTTGTCGCCGTACATCGTTGCCCACTTTCACCCAAGCCGCCAGCAATCGCATGGTCTGTAGCTAGCTCCAAATCCGCATCTTCTAACACAACAAATGGATTCTTCCCACCCATTTCCGCTTGGAAGCGCGCCCCTCGTTTTGCAATCAATTGATTAATCGTTAGCCCAACGCCATTCGAACCGGTAAACGATACTGCTTTAATATCAGAATGGTTCGCAATCGCATTTCCAACTTTTGATCCTGGTCCAGTTACAAAGTTCACTACACCTGCTGGCAATCCTGTTTTTTGATACGCTTCGACTAGCCACTGACTGACCAATGGCGTTTGGCTGGAAGGTTTAAAAACAACTGTACAGCCACAAGCTAGTGCCGTCGCAATTTTCCAAGCTGCAATCGCTAACGGAACATTCCATGGGGTAATTATGCCTACTACGCCAATTGCTTCACGCTTTGTATAGCCAATTACTTCTTTGTCCCAAGATGGAATGGTTTCACCTGTTAATCGCTCCGCTTCACCAGCTAAATATCTCATCGCTCGTACGGTCCGCGTCACTTCTGCTTTCGCATCGGCATAAGACTTCCCAACTTCTAAGATTAATTGTTTAATAAACTCGTCTGAACGCTCTTCAATATAAGCTGCAGCGCGGAGAATGAATTGTCCCCTTTCTGGCGCCGCTTCTTTCTTCCATGATTTCAACGCTTCTTTTGCAGCCTCCACCGCTTCTAGAACATCTTGTTCACTCGACTGCTGGCAAATACCCAACTCCATTCTTGTATCTGCAGGGTTGGTCACTAAAAAGGTTTCGCCTGTAGACGCTTCCGTCCACTTGTCACCAATTAAATTTTTGTAAACCTTCGTTTTTTCAGATATTTTCATTTGCGTATTCCCTCCATTGCCTTCAATTTAAAAATCGAGGTGCAACTATTGTCTTAATATTCTTAAAACTAGAATATGATATCAAAAGGACATTGTCAACAACATTGATTGCATTTAATTTATACTTTTGTCGTAAGTAAAATATAAATATTTTGTTATGATATCTTTTTGAGGTATATATATTAGGTTGAAATTTCTCGGTCATTACATCAATTTAAGTTCTATAAATGATTCAAAAAATTTATTTTTATCACGTTTTTATTGTAGAATAAGGATAGATTTAATTTTCTGACAGAAATACAGGGGGAAGAAGTGAAAAAAATTGAAACGAGATGCGTTAGAAGCAAACATAAAATCGCTTGAGGAAAAAATAAAAGCTCAGCAACTGGAATTGGAACAATTGCGAAAGCAACTTGACGCATTGGAAGTCCAAGACAAAGAACGAAAAAAATACGTCTCTTCGAAAGAAATCGTCGATTTAATTTATAAAAATGTTGGTAAAAAGGTCAATATGAGCACAATTAAACGCTGGGCAGATGAAGGTTATTTAGGAGAGGTTATTGACGAGAAAGAAAAATTTTGGGCACTGCAATCAAAACAAGGAAAAAAACGGTTTATTTACCCAAAGGTTCAAGCATTTACATTTTTATATGAAAAAGGCTTTTTAATGCCTGAATACGAAGTACTCGATCGCGTTTTGATCACAAACCAAGAACATCACCAAGTAATTGGCATCGTCATTGATTGTCGCCTTCACAAAGGTGAATTTCTATACAGTATTCAAAAAGAAGGAAAGTTTGAAATCGCTAAAGACATTAAAGAAAGCGAGTTAACACTAGCCAGCGGGGAAGTGACCAAAGAGTGAAAGCGAAAATAAAACTTGAAAACAATGTGCCGAATCAAGAAAATGCGCGAAAAATTCGTGAAGCCAATCGCAAGGCGAATAACATGATTGATATCTCCTTTAAAGAGGATTTGACCGAAATTTACTTTGAAGGCGAACGCATCTTGATCCCTGAAAAATCGATGTTCACGGAAGACATCCTAGTTTCAGGTCAAGTAAAAGAAAAAGACGAAGTAATTGAAATCTTTCCAAAAGATAAAGGGAAAACCGTTAACCTTCATCTTGATGCTGATTTAGTCGCTGAATTAAATGAAATTAAAAATCATGTTGCGAGCAAAACGCAACATGACATCATTTTAGAACTGTTTAAAAAGGGATTGGATCAATATAATAAAGAAAACAAATAGCAAAAGGACCTCATGTTGAAGGTCCTTCTCTTTGTTCTGTTATTTTAAATCAGCAAACTCACGTGCAATTCGTTCAAATGCTTCTTTGATAACCGGTCTTGGGGATGGAAGACAAATCCGCTGATACGGCAACCCTTCGTCTCCGAACATTTTCCCATCTTCAAGGAGTACGTTCGCTTTGCTATAGATTCGCTCATGCACCTCATCTGGAGAAATCCCGTAACCGCTAAAATCCATCCACATCACATAGGTACCTTCAGGAATCCTAACTTTCACCTTCGGCATATGCTCTGCTAAGAAATTGACCACCCATTCCATGGTCCCATCAATATAGTCAATCAATTGGTCTAGCCATTCTTCCCCTTCATGATACACCGCAATAAGTGCAGAAATTGTAAATGGCGATGGCAAATGCATGCCCATCTCTTTACTAAACGTTCCGCGTAGCTTGGAATCTTTAATGACCACATTTGTACAATGCAAACCAGCGACATTAAACGTTTTATTGATTGCCGTACATGTTACAATATGACTTTGGTCATCCGTTACTTTGGCAATTGGAACAAATTTTTCCCCACGACGAATCAAGTCCCCATGAATTTCATCCGCAACGATCACAACGCCATTTTCTTTACAAATAGCGGACAAACGTTTGAGTTCATCTTCTTTCAAAACTCTCCCTGTCGGATTGTGAGGATTACAGAGAATAAACATTGTCGTATTCTCTTCTTTTGCTTTTGCCTCAAAGTCAGCGAAATCAATGGTATAATAACCCTCTTCGTCCACTTTCAAGGCGTTGTTGCGAACCACTCGATCATTGCCTTCTATCGCAGACGTGAACGGTGGGTAAACCGGACGCTGAATAATTACCCCATCCCCTGGTTGTGTTAACGCTCTTACCGCAACGTTTACCGCATGTACTGTTCCCGGACTATAGACAATTTCCTCTTTTTTGATATCCCAGTCGTGTCTCTTTTTAAACCAATGCTGAATTGCTTCAAAATATTCTGGCGGGAAAACCGAATATCCAAAAATCCGGTGATCCACTGTTTTATGTAGTTCATCAATCAACGGTTGTGGCACTGGTAAATCCATATCCGCTGTAAACAATGGAATGGTTTCTTCATCATATCGATCCGCGAGACCAATTTGTTTTAACAAGTCGCCTCCATCCCACTTCATTGAATAAGTATTCCGGCGATTGACGATTTCATCAAAATTATACTTCATCAAGACTCACTCCTTTTCATTTAGCACTCTTTCTTAAACAACGGTTGGTTAAACACGGCTGTTTGAGAAGAGTTTTGTAAAATTACATTGAAGGATTAAGTAACATTTAATACGACTTTTACAGAAGATATTAGCCTAATTTAAGATAGAGTAGGTTAGAACTTGTTATGATTTCACTTTAACTCTTCCTCATTCTAGTTTCAAATAATCTCCTGCCTTTTGTCCATAAAAGTGCTTAATTTGGTTAAGTTGTTTTTTCATTTAATTCATTGCTGCACGGCTCTGTTATCATTGGACTACTTCTATTAAGGAAACTCTATAGCTTAAAAGAAATCTATGTGACCACCCACTGTTTTATTTACCTAAATCTGGAACGTAGAGCCCTTAGGTTACCGGGGATCCTTGCTTCCTCCCTTATTCGGGCACGTAGAAACCCTTTAGGTTACCGGGGATTCTTGCTTTCACCCTTATGCAGGCACGTAGACCTACTCTATCTTACCGTTATAGTGTTTTATCCTACTCATCAGGCATATTGACATTTCTCGGTTACCGTCCACCTTCTTTTTTTAACTCATCGGGCACTGACACTCCTCCTCGATTACCGCTCACTCCCTTTTTTCACCTCAACCGGCACTGACTCTCCTCCTCGATTACCGCTCACTCCCTTTTTTCACTTCACCGGGCACCGACACGACTCCTCGATTACAGTTCACTCTCTTTTTTCAACTCAACCGGCACTGACTCTCCTCCTCGCTTACCGTCCATTTTCTTTTTTCACCTCATCGGGCACCGACACTCCTCCTCGGTTACCGTCACCTCTCTTTTTTCACCTCATCGGGCACCGACACTCCTCCTCAATTACCGTTCACTCCCTTTTTTCACTTCATCGGGCACCGACTCGACTCCTCGATTACCGTTCACTCCCTTTTTTCACTTCATCGGGCACCGACTCGACTCCTCGATTACCGGTCACTCTCTTTTTTCACCTCATCGGGCACCGACACTCCTCCTCGGTTACCGTCACCTCTCTTTTTTCACCTCATCGGGCACCGACACTCCTCCTCGGTTACCGTCACCTCTCTTTTTCACCTCATCGGGCACCGACACTCCTCCTCGATTACCGATCACTCCCTTTTTTCACCTCATCGGGCACCGACTCGACTCCTCGATTACCGGTCACTCCTTTTTTTACCCCAACAGGCATTGACACCTACTTTCTATCCCCCCTTCACTCCTTCCTCACCTATGTACATATAACCATTATTTACCAAATACATTCCATTACTCATCGCCGTTATCGTCACCTATCGACCTGAATGCTAATCACGCTAAACTTCCCCAAAAAAATGACCAAAACATTTGTTAACAAAAATTCCCTCATTGATAAAAAACAGGTCGTAAATTGTTAAAAGTTTGTTCATATTTGCGGGCTAAGATATAAGCATCGGTAGGAATTCAAGGAGGAATTAGCCATGAGCGATTTATATAAACCATTTGATGAGCAAACCACTAACTCGCAAAATGAAGAACCTATTAAACCAAATCCTTTTGAACAAACAGAAAATCCGAAACAAAAACCTAGGAAATCAGCTGGCTTTAAAAGCTTTCTTTCAATGATTACCGCTGGTGTGATGGGATCTGCTTTAACACTAGGAGCAGTAACCTATACAGATTCATTTGATTTTCTAAAAGGAAAACCAAATGCAGATACGAACGAATACCTTAATGCTGACGAATTAGCTGCAAGCATTGTCCCTACATCCAACGCTGGAAACACAACCGTCTCATTAGCCGACATTGCTGAAGATGCATCTAAAGCCATCGTGGGCATCGTGAATTATCAAAACCAAAGCAATCCATTTTCCGGTGCTCAAGGAACTGTCCAAAGTGGTTCTGGTTCAGGCGTTATTTTTAAAGTTGATGGCAATAACGCATTTATCGTAACCAATAATCATGTCATAGAAGGCGCAACAGAAGTGGAAATTTCCCTATACAACGGAGAAAAAGTGAAGGCTGAAGTGGTTGGTGCGGATGCTTTAACGGACTTGGCTGTTTTAAAAATAGACGAAAAATATGCAACCCATACCCTAGAATTTGGCGACTCTTCCGGCCTAAGACCAGGTGACCAAGTCATGGCCATTGGAAATCCACTCGGATTAGATTTGTCCCGGACTGTGACACAAGGAATTGTCAGTGCTATTGACCGAGAAATCGCAGTTGAAACGTCCGCCGGTGAATGGGAGCTTTCCGTTATTCAAACCGATGCTGCGATTAATCCAGGAAATAGTGGTGGGGCACTCATTAACACAAGCGGACATGTGATTGGGATTAACAGCTTAAAAATATCCGATAACGGTGTCGAAGGTCTTGGGTTCGCGATTCCAAGTAATGATGTTGTACCAATTATTAATGAACTAATCGAAAACGGAAAGGTTGAGCGCCCATATCTTGGAGTTAGTTTAACAGACTTGCAAGAAATACCGAGTGTATATCTTCAATCCCTTCCTGAAAATGTAACCGATGGAACAATGGTCAGCTATGTGGAACCCAATTCAGCTGCTGCCAAAGCCGGCCTAAAACAAATGGATGTGATTGTTGCCATTGATCATGATGTAGTGGACAACTCAAGTGATTTACGCAAATACATGTATTCTCATTTATCGGAAGGAGATACAGCCACTTTAAAAGTCTACCGCGAAGGTAAAGAAATCGAAGTGGATGTGAACTTAGATCAATCCAACTCCAATACAAATTAAGACCAAACAGAATTTGGTCTTGAAAGGAGGTGAATGATTGTGAAAAAAGTGATCCAGTGGGGATTCGTAATCTTCCCCATCTTTCTTTTATGCTTAATCCTAGTTAAGCTAACAGGTTTCTATGTTAATAGTGTTCATTCACCTTTGTTCTTTCAGGGAAGCTATATCGGCCACGTTAGCGGTCATCATCACTTCGGGCACCATGCTGCAGGGCGATTCCATGAATCAATGCACACATCTTATCTCTCCCCTCCTTCCATGCTAATGAATGTCTTTAAAATTGCACTAGCATTGGCCGGACTAGCAATCTGGAAGCTTTCAAAAGAAAAACTAGGAAAGTTAGTAGGAGGTATGATATTTAGCTTTGCATCTTTTATCCTACTACCTGCAATCCTAGGAATCCCATTCCTTTTAGTGATGGGTTACCTTGGATACAAAGCTTTCTACCAGGAGGAGGAGCAACCTATACAACCGCTAAGAATATCTGATTCTGCGATTGTTAGCCAATTTAAAAAGAGAGATTTTTTAGATGAATGGGAACAATCCGTTCGTAAGGAGGAACAATAATGGGCATTTTTACTCGAATAAAAAATATTATTAGCGCGGATTTTAATGATGCATTGGATCGGGTTGAGGACCCCGTCGCTATGCTCAAACAGCATTTACGGGAAATGGAGGAAGAAATTCAAAGAGCCCACGCTTCACTAGCGAACCAATTGTATATTGAAAAGAAATACGAGGCCATCTTGAAAGAAACTTCTGATGTCGTTCAAAAGCGCAAACGGCAGGCAGAACTCGCCGTTGAAAGAAAAGAAGATGACATTGCTCGACTTGCCATTCAGGACAAGCTTGAAAACGAGAAAAAGCTGAATGCTTATCAAGAACAATATCAAGCAATTAAAAATCAAACAGATTTGCTTTGCGGCCATATTGATTCTTTACGTGAAAAATATAAAGAATTCGAAACTCAGAAACTCGCACTTATATCTAGAATGAATGTCGCTCAAGCGACCTCTGATATAAGTAATATCTCAGCTTCCACGAACCCAGAAATTGCGACAAAAGGTTTTCAAAGAGTAGAAGACCATATTTTCAAATTAGAAGCGAAAACAGCCGCAAACCAATACGGGATGAAACAATCTACTTTTTTCGAGGGAAGCATCCTTGATGCTGATGTTGAAAAAGAACTCGCTAATTTAAAGGCATCCAAAACTACAGTAGAACAACAAGCTTAATAAAGCAAAAGCTGTTGACGCCCCCCAACAGCTTTTCATATTTGAACTATTTATTGATTCAAGACAATGATAAAAAATGGGCTGGCCAATACTATATGGTTGCCGAGTGAAATGTCATGTTTTATTTAAGCTTTATTTCCTCTTAGCGCCCTTCCAGCGATCTCCTTTGATTTCAAATAGATTAATATAAAAATAATTCTCAAACCCGCTAAAAAAATCCAACCCGTAAAAATACGGACTGGATTTCACACGTCTAATTTAATTCAATTATCATCCCTGGTTTTAAAAGTTTTAATTTCGGAAGATCATCTGCCTTTACTCTTCCAATTACATTCACCCGTTCATCGGCAGGTAAATCCCTCAATGTAATTTGGATTTCTCCTCGGTATCGTCCATAGCGGTCATTGTCCATTGTAATTGTCCCAACTGGCCGCAATGCTGGTTCGTTTGGCTCAACCTTTTCCTTTGTTCGAGTATCCATGAACCGAAGAACATCACGCGATAAATCTGGTCTTAGTTGATACTTCCCTTGGTGAATAAACCCACATTCGGTCTCTAGAACAACCTTCTTCTCTGTGGATAACGTCATTAATTCTTCCAATAATCCATTCCCATGATCAGGGTCCCCAATATAGACTTCATCTACACCGGCATGGAACAGCTCTAAAGCCGCTAAAAACGGTTGAACTTCGCGATGCTTTTCTAGCGTTGACAATCCTTCATAAAGTGGTCCGCGCTTTTCACCAGCACCTGGGATATAAGCGAAAATCGGGATATGATATTTTTTATACAATAAATTCTGCTGGTAAAAAAACTCTTCACTTAATCCCGTTTCTACTCTTGGATAAAAATTATGCCAGCCAATTAACTGTTCTGCTTTTAATCCACTTTCAAAAAGTCTTCGTAAATCTTCTTCAAACAAGATACTCGCATTAATCGCAAGCTTGAATTCTTTTGCTAATGAAAGAATCAGTTCATCGCCAAAAAAATCATCCAAGCGCAAACCAGTTATGCCAAGTTCTTTTAATGAGAACAAACTCTCTAGTCCTAAGTGAGTAGGCGTATGATACGAAACATCCGCAAAAACTTCAATTCCATTATCCTTTGCCAGCTGCAACAAACTTTTAGCACGTGCAGCGAGATCCCCAGATTCTTCAGGAATGTGAAGCGAGGTAAACGCTCGCTTCACACCCATTTTTCCTGCTTTAACAATTCTTTCTTCTGCTAAAGAATCATTTAAATAGAAAGATATTCCGATCAATCAAATTCACCTGCCATTTCATCTTTAAACCCAAATAGGTACGTAAAGATGAAACCAGCTACATACGCGATGAATAAACCGACTAAATAAAGAAGAATTTCTCCATGATTGACAATGAATGCTAGAGGCAAACCTGAAACACCGACAGCTACGGTAGCGATATCATAATACGCTTGAAATGCTCCACCAACACCAGCACCAAGACAAGCGGTAATAAACGGACGACCAAGGGGCAAGGTTACACCAAAGATTAGTGGTTCACCAATTCCGAGCATCCCTGATGGCAAACCGCCTCCGATTGCTCGCTTTAAGCGTGGTTTTTTTGTTTTAAAATAAATCGCAAATGCGGCACCAACTTGACCAGCGCCACCCATTGCTAGGATAGGTAGTAATGGGTCATCCCCAATGGTGTTAATTAATTCTAAGTGCACCGGCGTTAACCCTTGGTGTAAACCGGTTACAACTAACGGCAAGAACGTAGATCCTAGTACAAATCCAGCGACAATTCCACCCATATCTAAAACAGTAAGCAAGCCTTTTGTAATAACATCAGAAATGAATCCACCTACCGGCATAAAGACAATATATGTGACAATACCAGTAATCAAAAGAGCAATGGTAGGGGTTACAATAATATCTAATGACTGTGGCACAAATTTACGTACTCTTTGTTCAACAATCGCAATGAAAATGGCAGCTAGCATGACGCCAATTAGTCCACCTCGACCAGGTACTAATTCTTCGCCAAACAATGTAATCGTCGCTGCAGCTGGGTTGATAATCAAGATGCCCGCTAACCCACCAAGTGCAGGCGAACCACCAAATTCTTTCGCAGCATTGATCCCTACTAAAATACCAAGATAGGCAAATAACCCGCCGCCAATCACGGTTAAAATCGTTGCTAGCTGAGACTCAGCTGCCAACCACCCAGCCTGAATGACTGCTTTCGAAATCCCAGTAATTAATCCTGATGCAACAAGCGCAGGAATTAACGGAATGAAAATGCTTGCAATTTTGCGTAGAAACAGTTTAAAAGGTGTTGCATTTTTCTTGTTAATTTCCCCTTTCACCGCAGATGCTCGATCCTTTAAGTTAATTTCTCCTGATGACTCTATGAGTCTTCCAAACTCTTCAGTTACTTTATTTACTTTCCCTGGACCAAGGATAATTTGCAGAGTTTCTTCTTCCACAACACCGATGACGCCGTCAATCTTTTTAATTTCATCTTTTTTAACGATTGACTCATCATGAGGTGTCACCCGCAGTCGCGTCATACAATGTGTATACGACGCGATATTTCCGGCTCCACCTAATTGATTTAATATTTTTTCTGCAAGAATTTTATTTTCTCCAGCCATTTCCGGCTCCCCCCATCATTATGAAAATAGGAACGATTTGATCAATGATCTTTTAAAAATTGAATGGCTTCTCTTGTTTTATCGATATACTGAACGGTTTCATCAAACTGTTCAGTGGCCATACTTAAAAACAAAATATCGATGATCAATAATTGTGCTAACCGCGACGAAGTGGCCGCGCTACGGAACGGTGCCTCAGCGGAGTACGAAGTATACAAGTTAATATCCGCTAATGAACTCAGAGAGCTTTGCCCATATTTCGTTAAACTTATGGTTTTGACACCCTGTTCTTTCGCCAGTGCGGTCACATTAATCACCTCTTGCGTTTCACCTGAGAACGAAATCGCAAATAAAACATCATCCTTCTCTGCGTTTGCAAGTAATGTGGCCAACAAATGCGTATCCGCTAAAGCCGTTGCTCTTTTATTGATCCGAAGCAGTTTTTGCTGCGCATCAATCGCAATGACATGTGAAGCTCCAATCCCGTAAAAGTGAATATTTTTTGCGTTTAACAGCGCTTGAACAGCTTTTTCCAGTTCTTCGTGATTGATAATTTCCGCTGAGTCACGTAAACTCTGAATACTATTATTCAGTGTCTTATGAACGATATCTTCAGGTCTTTCGCCACGTTCGATATCCCGGTAGCCTTGTTCTTTTGGCTTACCAAGATCACCGATAATCCGAACCTTTAAGTCCTGAAAACCTTTAACACCAAGCGATTTGCAAAGCCGAATGACCGCAGCCCCGCTTGATTGTGTTTTTGTCGCTAAATCACTTACTGTGCAATTAACCGCTTCATAAGGATATTCAAGAATAAACTGAGCGATTTTTCGTTCCGAGGCAGGCAATTGATTCAGCATATTTTCAATCATTTTTAAACCGCCTGTTACCACAGAGTATCACCACCTTTTATACAGCCATCAGCTGCATTAAGACTCAATTGCAATGCGCACATATCCGTTTGATTCGTCAAGAAGCTTAATAGCCTCATCTTTCCCTAGATTCTTTTTAATCATCACGATGGCTACTTTAACTTGAAGATTGGCTGCCTCAAGCGCCTTTAATGCTTCTTCATAGCTAACTTCTGTCACCTTTATGATGATATTGATTGCCCGTTCTTTTAATTTTTCATTGCTCACATGAACGTCTACCATTAAGTTTTCGTATGCCTTCCCTAATAAAATCATCGATGATGTGGAAATCATATTGAGAATCATTTTGTGTGCAGTTGCTGCTTTTAGCCTTGTTGAGCCTGTCAAAACCTCTGGACCGACAATCACTTCAATCACCGTATCCGCTTCTTTGCTAATGAGAGCATTCTGGTTACAAGACAAAGCCACCGTTTTTGCGTTTATGCTACGAGCATAGCGAAGAGCTCCAATAACATATGGCGTTCTCCCACTTGCAGCAATTCCGACCACCGTATCTTTGTCCGTTAGGTCTAGGTTCTTCAAGTCGTACTCGCCAGCTTCTGGTTTGTCTTCTGCTCCCTCAACTGCTTTAACAAACGCATTTTCTCCACCAGCAATAATTCCTTGCACCATACTTAGATCCGTACTGAATGTTGGCGGACACTCAACCGCATCGAGAACACCTAAACGTCCACTTGTTCCAGCACCAATGTATATTAACCTGCCACCTTGTTTAAATGATTCAAAGGCAGCTGTTACAGCTTTTTCAACATCTGGTAGAACACTTTCTACAGCTGTCGCGACTCTTTGATCTTCCTCATTCATAATGCGCAATATATCCATTGGTTGTGCTGTATCAATTTGCATCGAAGCTTCATTGCGGGACTCCGTTGTTAACGCTTTCAAATTGTGTTGCATTCCCCATCCTCCTTGCTCGTCATAATTAAGAATTACTTTAAATTTCACTTTTATTATATCTCCAATGAAATAATAGTTCAATATTATTTACGCCATTTTAAAATTTTATTTCAAAAACAGTTTCGAATTTGTCACAAATAGTTTAATCCTTTTTCCCGTAAAAAAAGATGGAGCAACTACATCGCTCCACCTGGAATATTAGATTATTTATATACTATTTCTTTTAGGCTCTTTCTCAAGGATTGTTACTTTCTTTTTAAAGGAAATATAGAATGTGCTTTAGCTATAATTCCTTTAAAAAGTTCGTTTACAAAATGAGAATCAAGTAGTAACGCAGAGAAAGGCTTATTTCGCTTTAAAATCGGCTTTAGGATTTTAACAACAAACTTTACGACAACATCCTTTCTTTGATGGCTTTCGCAACTCCTAACTCATCATTCGCCGTTGTCACTGTATTCGCTTTTGCCTTTACCTCTTCTGGGGCGTTCCCCATCGCAATTCCTAAACCTGCTGATTGTAGCATATCAACATCGTTAAAATTATCCCCAATCGCTGCCACCTCTGACCATTCAAATGATAAAGACTGAATTAACTCACTCAAGGCGGTGCCCTTTGTGGTGTTAACAGGAGAAATCTCTAGGTTTAAAAAATCAAGACTGCTGCTTACGACGAATTCGTTGTTTAGCCCATTCAAATATTGTCTAAACTCATGGAATTGCTTTTCATCCTTCCGAAACACTGCAAATTTTAAGATTTGAGGAGTATTGGCTGAGACATAATCTTGGAGGTCATCAATCTGTTTAACACTACATTGTCGGCGAAAATATTCGCAAGTTTCTTTTTTTCCACCCGAAAAATGTAACGCGGGGATATTGTTTTCAATCCAGTTGTTATTCCACCGATTCCGCTCTGGTACTAGCAGATGGTCTCCTTCGTATAAATGCCCATAAACATCGTACCTTTCACAAGCCTCAAGAAACGTTAATATCCCCTGTTGTGAAAAAGCAGCCTGTGCTAAAATTTGTCCGTTTGCTTCTTGAATGACAGCACCATTATAAGCCACGATCGGATCATCGAGACCAAGTGTTTCTGATACCCATTTCGTTGAAAGTGGGGAACGCCCACTACAGATGACAACTGTTCCCCCGCGGTCTTTATACTCATGAATAGCTTGAATTGTCTCTTTATCGATTTCTTTTTTGCTATTAAACACCGTTCCATCTAAGTCTAGAGCTAGTACCTTATATTCCATTTTCTCTCCTCCCGCCCTGCATCGTTGATACGAAAATATAAAGCTACTATCTCAAAAGTCTACCTTGATTTCAATCCTTCTTCCATACCATTTAAATCTCTCTTCCACAGCATCTATCTTAAATTACTAGCTTTAAACAGGTACAAACCACACTCTCTAAGAGAGGCCCTACAAAATGAAATGAACATAAAATACCTGCTCATAAAAGATAAAAGATCAAACCTACAAGAAGAGTTTGATCTTTTATCTTTTATCTTTTTCCCATTTACATTTATTCACCTGTAACCAATGGACAATCCGGATCGCTTGCCCATTCATTCATGGAGCCATCATATACGGCAACATTTTTCTGTCCAAGTTTATTTAAGATCAGCGCATTCCAAGTGGCTGCAATGCCACCACCACAATAGGTAATCACTTTTTTATTTGGATCAAGTGCCCCCACTTTTTCAAATGTTTGTCGCAACGTTTCCTCATCGTGGACTTTCCTAGTTGTTTCATCAGCATGCTGGCCAAAAAACACATTTACACTGCTTGGGATATGTCCTTTACGCGGATATGTATCCGTTTCGCCACGGAAATCAGCAGGCGACAAGCTGTTAATTAAAACGACTTTATCATCCTTCATCGCGTTTTTCACATCTTCTTTCGTAGCCAAAAGGTCAGGGCGACGCTGTCCTGTAAACTCAGCAGGTGGATAATGTCCGGATTCGGTTGATACTGGTCTTCCTTCATCCTTCCATTTCTGAAATCCACCTTCTAACACGGAAATCTCATCAAACCCCTCATACCTTAATTGCCAAGCAAGGCGAGAAGCCCATTGAGCAGCAACTACTGGACTACCCACCATTGCACCCTGGTCATAAATCACCACATAGGTACCATCCCCTACACCTAGTTCTTCCATTTTCTTAACAAATTGGTCACGAGGAGGCACAGTCATCGGAAGCTTTGCCTCAGGATCTGATAAATCAGTTAGTAAATCTGCAAAAACCGCCCGAGGAATATGCCCTTTTTCATACGCATCTCGCCCAGACCATATCCCTGTTTCCCCTCCGTTTTCTGGTATCTTCAAAAAGGTTGTTGCATCTATGATTCTAAGTTTTGGGTCGTCCAATCTTTCAGCCAACCAGTTTGTATCCACGATTAATGGATGCTTTTCCATGTAAAGTCACTCCTTTTCCTAAATGACCCATAGTTACTGCTATTTTACTTATTCTAACCAATACTTTTATAAAAAAACGCTCTGAAATTCCTACATATTGAAAAACCATAAATAAAGAAACTCTAACGGAATACAGCTTTAAGATTGATATGTAAAGAAGAAGGTTCACTAGCTAGTTAAAATAGTTTATAGCACAATCGAGCTGGTTTAATTAAATATGTTCAACAAAAATTATTACGAAAACAACCTTTCAGAAAATAACAATGTATTAGTAAAGCGCTCAAAATAAAAAAACGATTTACAGTGTAAATCATTCCCGAAATTACATACCTTTATATAGTTATGCTTCTATTAATTAGTTAAAATTGAATAGCTACAGGTCCTATAATCAACTCTATAGGACTCTTTTTGCAGCAATAAACCTCTTTTTCCACTCTGAATCAATTTCCGTAATAACTACTTTGTTCATCGGACGATACGTATGAATCATTTTATTGGAACCAATGTATGTGGCTACATGTCCAATTTTCGCAATCCCTTTTCGATTTTTCCGTGCACCGGTAGTAAAAAACAACAAGTCCCCTTTTTTTAGTCGTTGGTTCAAAATTAGTGTTCCCATTTTATATTGTTGCCGAGCATTACGAGGTAAAAATACACCATTCACTCCATATATATACTGTATAAAAGAGCTACAATCGTAAAAACGAGGATGATAGGCCGGGGCATTGTATACATAAGGTGAGCCCAACTTTTTCATTCCGGTAGAAATAATTCGATCCACAAGTATTCCAACCACCCATTTCCATTTTTTACTATATTTATGTTCTTTTCGATTAATTGCTTGGACAAGTATCTTTATGAATGGCTCTTTTTTAAAATTTGTTGTTTTCCAGATAATAACAAGGTTATTAGGTGGGTTTTAGAGCATACAGCATATACAGATGAGAAAAGAGCTACGCAATTTAAATTGTACCTACAAGATAGCTTCTACCACGTTAAAATCGTTTTTTAGATTTTAACAACTGTTTGCGAAAACACCCTTATGAATAAAAGATTAACTGGTTATGTAATTAAGCTGCTTTATCCAAATCCATTTAATGACAGCAAACTTAATGTTATGATGTCTTAAACAACATCTTTACAGTGTTAAACAATACTTTTCTAGTTAGGAGTTAAACATGAATAAAGATATCCTCTTTCGTAACAATGTAAAGGTTATAGGCAATGGACCACAAACCATTTTGTTTGCACCTGGTTTTGGTTGCGATCAAACCGTTTGGGAGGTTGTAGCAAAAGCTTTTGCAAACGACTACAAACTGGTTTTATTCGATTATGTCGGAACAGGTCAGTCAGATGTGAAAGCGTATGATATCAAAAAATATAGTACCCTTAATGGCTATGCACAGGATGTATTAGATGTTTGTGCAGCATTAAATTTGGAGAATACGATTTTCATAGGCCATTCTGTAGCCAGTATGATTGGCATGCTTGCTTCACTCCGTCAGCCTGAGTATTTTTCACACCTTATTATGCTTGGACCATCTCCTTGTTATCTGAATGATCCCCCAGAGTATTATGGTGGATTTGAAAAAGATCAACTAATTGGGCTGCTCGATATGATGGAAAAAAATTATCTTGGTTGGGCGACGATGTTTGCGCAAACTTTATTAAACAACTCAAACTATCCTGAGGTTAGAGACGATTTAGAGGACAGATTTTGTTCCACTGATCCCGTCATTGCGCGACAATTTGCCGAAGCAACCTTTTTCTCTGACAACCGGAAAGATTTAACCAAGGTGCAAGTTCCTTCTTTCATTGTTCAATGTTCCGAAGATGTGATTGCACCTGAATCAGTTGGCCAATATCTTCATCAACACCTTCCGAACAGCAAGTATCAAAAATTGCAAGCCATCGGGCATTGCCCCCATATGACAGACCCTGAAGAAACGATCCAAGTTATTCGTCAATATTTGCAGAGTGGTGCTGTTGGTTGCTAAAATTAATGGATGGCCGATTGAATCATGCACCTTGTGGCTTTCTCACTTTATCTGAAAAAGGCAAAATAGTCTCCATCAATCAAACCTTACTCAGTATTCTCGATTATCATATGGACCAGTTGAACGGAAAATCAATTAATAGCATTCTTTCTGTTCCTTCACAAATGTTTTATCAATTCTACTTTGTCCCACTTTTAAAAGTGAAAGGGAAGATTGAGGAACTATATATATCACTAGAATCTTCAAGTAAAAGGGAGATTCCGGTCATTGTAAATGCGGTACAGCAAACGTTAAATGGAGAAACCGTTACGAACTGTATTCTTTTCCCAATTCGCCAGCGAAGTGAATATGAAAATGAATTGCTGATTGCAAAAAAGAATGCAGAAGCTGCACTTGTCGAGAAGCACCAAGCAAATGAAGCATTAGAAAGGGCCTTAACCAAGTTAAAGCATAAACAAGAAAAACTACTAGAATTATACGAACAAACAAGTAGAGAACTTGAACTTGCTCGGACGATTCAAAAGACATCTTTAACCAAACCAATCCTAACCAACGATATTCAAATTGAGGCTTTTCATCAAGCTTCATCTGAACTATCTGGGGATATTTATGGTTTTTATCAAATTGACAAACACCGATATGGGGTTATTTTATTAGATGTTATGGGTCACGGGATTTCTTCCGCGCTTATTACAATGTCTCTTCATTCTCTCTTTCAACGGTTGATTTCATTTGGTATGAATACAAAAACAGTCATGAAGGAGCTTGACGATCACTTACATAATTTATTCCAAGATTATGAGGAAGTAAGACATTATTGTACGGCTATTTATCTATTAATTGATACAAAAAAACAAGAGATTGAATATTGTAACGCAGGGCATCCTCCCGCCTTTTGGCAAGACCTACAAAGGAACCAGCAAGAACTAGGAGCAACGAATGTACCAATTGGAATGTTTGAAGAAGTCGATTATAACAATAAAACCATTTCTTATTCCCCTGGTGACCGATTGCTTTTGTATACCGATGGAGTAGGCGAACCACTAGGAACAGGACATTTGGCAACGCTCCTATCGGAATCCACAACAAGCCCACTCGTTCAATTAAAAGAAAACATAACCGATTCCATAGCCACCCAAGGAAATTCCCATCAACAAGACGATGACCAGTGTTTCATCCTAATCGAACTAAAATAATTCCCAGTTTTCTGGATGGTGCCTGGCACCTCCCAGAAAACTGGGAGGTGCCAGACTCATCATTCCAAATTAGAATGGCAAAAGGAAAGCCATATGTTAGTTGGCTTTCCTTTTTAAATACTAAACTTAGTCGTAATACTATATTCGCATTACGATTTAACCTATTATGCTGCTTCTTGTTCCGGAAGCAAGTCTCGTTTACTCTTAAATTGAATGACAAAGAAAATCATTGTAAGAATTGCGAAACCAATCAAATAAGCTAATAGAATTATAATATTGCTCCACATATACGCGAAATCTCCACTTGAGACGACAGCTTTTAGCGCTTGTACTGTATACGTCATCGGCAAAAATGCGCTGATTGGCTGCAACGCCTTTGGAATTAATTCTAGCGGGAACGTTCCTGCACTTGTCGTTAACTGAAGAATCAAGATAATAATCGCCATAAATCGGCCTGGATCGCCAAGTGTTGTTACAAAGAACTGAATCAATGCCATAAATGTTAAACTAATGATGATGGAAGTAAGCAAGAACAAAGGTACACTTTGTACTTCAATTCCCAAGCCTAACAATAAAATCGCATCCGCTAATAGTGCTTGAATGACCCCAACGATTGTTATCACGCCAAATTTCCCAAAGAACCACGCCACTCCATTTCGCGGACGGACGGCTGGCATTTTCAATTGATATACAATCGAGATCAACAATGCCCCAACAAACAACCCTAACGATAAGAAATAAGGTGCAAAACCAGTCCCATAATTTGGCACATGATTGATCCCTTTTGTTTGAACTTTAACAGGTTCTCCCATCATATCGTAGGTCCCATTGTCAGCCTCAACAGACCCTGCCTGTTCTGCTGCATCTTCAAGTGCCTCTTTCATTTCAGTAGTACCATCTTCCACAACCACTGTTCCATCGGCTAATTCTTTGGAACCATCTGCCAATTGGCGAGTCCCGTCGCCTATTTTCACTGAACCATTTGACAGCTCAGACATACCATTTGTTAACAAGTTCGCTCCAGATGCAAGTTGACTAGCCCCAGACTTCGCGTCACTTAGTTTTTCATTTAAAGCCACAAAATTTGAAACATACTCTTTTTGTCCTGATGAAAGATTCATAGCCCCATCATAAAGCTGATTCGAACCTGCGGCCAATTGCTGAACTCCATCCTGTAATTGCACTTGAGCGTCATGTAAGGTTTGAACTCCGTTAATGAGTTGACTAAAAGTAGGCTCTGTTGCCGCTTTAACTTCCGCTTCCAATTGCCCTGTACTACCTGTTAGCTGTTCATTTACAACCGTTTTGTATTGTGTAAACCCTTGACCCATTCCTTCATGAATAGCCGAATGTAATTGTTTCTCAAGCTCTGCTCTTGTTGGTGACTGTTCCTCCAACTGCTGCTTCACCGCATTCAACACAGTTGGATTGACATCTGCTTGTTGTAGAGCAGCAAACAGTTGTGTCATTTGCGCTTCTTGTTGACTAGAGATTTGCGAAGCAAGTTCCGCAGCCATTTGTGAACTCAACTGACTTTGTAGTTGATCCAGCCCCGTATTCATTTCTTCCATACTCGACTGAAGTTGTTCCCCAATAGAATCAGCCAATTGAGTTGGTAATTCATTCTGAAATTGTTGTAGTCCAGCTTTTACTTGATTCGACCCGGCAACTAATTGGGGAAGTTTCTCGTCCATTTCGGTGAGACCAGCATTTACCTCAGAAGCCCCTGAAGCTATTTGTTCTGATCCAGATTGAACATCTTTTGATGCAGCTAACAGTTGATTACTTCCGTCTGCCAATTGGCCAACTCCTTTTGCTAGTTCACTACTACCGGTTGCTAATTCAGCAGAACCAGTTTGAGCACGGTTAACGCCCTCGGTAAATTCAAGAGATTTAGATGCCAGTACAGCAAGGTTGTCATAAAGCGTGTTCGCGCCTTCATTCAATTGCTTTGCACCATCTTGCAATTCTCCAGCCCCATCACTGGCTTGATCAAAACCGTTTGCCATTTCAGTGACTTTGTCAAATATAGTCTCGGCATATGTCGCGGTCACTTCTTTAGAAATGGCACTCTTGATTTCTTTTACAGCCGTTTCACCAATTTGACCCGATAAAAAGTTATGACTTTCATTCGGCACATATTTTAATTCAAGCTTTTTCGGCTCATCTTCTAAAATAGTTGTTGCATTCTCCGAAAAATTCTCGGGAATTTCAATCAACATATAATAGTTTTGATTTTTTAAGTCCTGATAACCTTCCTCTTTTGAAACAAAATGAAATCGAAAACTTTCATTGTCTTTTAGATTGTCGACAAGCTGTTTTCCTAACTCCAATTCAGTGCCTTCATAAACAGCTCCTTTGTCCTGATTCACTACCGCAACGGGCAAATCTTCAAGCTGTGCATACGGATCCCAAAACGCCCATAGAAACATACCGGCATATAAAATTGGAACACAAATTACCGCTAGAACGGGAATAAGCACTTTTTTATTGCTGAAGATTTGTTTCCATTCAGCGAAAAACAAAGATTTTCTCATATAATGTATCCCCTTTACATTTTGACTAATTTTCTCACATGGTCAATAAAAGATATAAAAAAAGCAGATTCACGGATATGAAAATCTGACCACTTTAGACAATTGGTCATTTCGCTGTAAAAAATAGGATTGTACTCAATATGACAATCCCTGCATTAAATGTAGTTTCAGCACCTCAAAGATTTCCTCTTTCTCTAAAGGCTTATGACTTTGTTCCCAATCAAAAATCAGCGAAACGTACAATTTCAACATAATAAATGCGGTCAACTCAGGATTACATGGTTTGATTTCTCCTTTATCGACAGCCTTTTGTACAATCGCTTTGATGTATTGAATAATCATATCTTCAAGTCTTTTCAATACCTCTAATACTTCACGGGTTCCCATTTCCCGTTCTTCTTGAATCAATTTAATCATTAAGTGATGTTCTTTCCGATATTCAAGTAACTCAAACAGCGCTAAGTTCGCATTTTCATAAAAAGAAAGCTTGTCATCCATCACAGCCTCGGCTGCTGCTTTCATTTCCTGAATGAGAGAATGAATGATCTCATCAAACAGCTCTTCCTTATTTTTAAAGAACGTGTAAATGGTTCCCTTTCCAACATTGGCTAGTTTTGCTACCTGATCCATTGTTGTCGCTTTATAGCCAAATAATGAAAACGACTTATTTGCCGCATCGATAATCAATTGCCTGCGATCAACCGCCAAATCCGCTCACCTCTATTCCGTAATGACCAAATGATAAAATCAGTCATCTAGTACATAGAGTATCCTATCACACCAGTTGAACAAAAGCAATATTCTAGCTATCTCCTTGGTACCGCTCCTCTCCATCCAGCCTTCTTAACCGTGCATATGGTCGAACACTAAACGCTTCGTACGGACTGCAGCTGTCCTTCATAGCATCTAATACTCTCGGAATGAATTTACCTCTCGTAATATAATCCTTTACATTTGTCGCATCAATTTTAACAAACTGAACTTCTTTTGTTTCTGTAGATGTTTTTAATTCACCGCCAACGCACTCTCCACGAAACACAATAGAAACCGTGTTGCCATTGGAGTACACACCAGAAACACCAAACAAACGAACTTCCATTCCTGTTTCTTCTCTTATTTCTCGGCACAATGCTAAATCTAAATGTTCACCGTTGTCCACTCCCCCTCCAGGAAGTTCCCATGTATCAGACCGCCAATAAGTTTTAACCAATAAAAGCTCTCCAGCCTGATTCGTGATATAACCACTAACATTCACAATCTGTTTTGGGATCTCATAATCACCTGTTGATGTTAAAATATCTTCCACTTTTTGCGTATAAAGTCTTCCTAATTTTCGCTGTTGTTCCTGCATTTGAAGGTACATTTTATCTCTCTTAATGCGTTCCTCTATTTTTACAAACTCCTCATAATTAGGATATTCCCATATGGTCAGAAACTCATCTTCAGATTCATTTATCCATCTTCCAACCAGTTTTGCACCGTTTTTCACTTGAACCGGCAATAAATACTCATCAAAAAACTGATTAAACGTACCCACGTCCTTAATTTGGATCAAATATCGCTCTCTTCGATAAAACATAAGTAATCCCTTCTCCACCAGTTTATTTTCTAATATTGTATGTCCACTTGAAATAGGTTCGTGTGTGTACGCCTTCATGTAAAAACATTAAAAAAGCTGTTGAGCAAAAATGCTCAACAGCCTAAAAATTATTCAATTTGCTCATCCTATCTTACTTGACCGTCACCAGACATAATATATTTTCGCGTTGTTAAAGCAGGCAAACCCATTGGTCCTCTTGCATGAAGCTTCTGAGTAGAAATACCAATTTCAGCTCCAAAACCGAGCGCGCCTCCATCTGTAAATCGAGTCGATGCATTATGGTAAAGGGCAGCCGCATCTACCAACTGCATAAATTTCTTAGCAGTTGCGCTATTTTCAGTAATGATTGCTTCTGAATGTTTTGTACCATATTGATCAATATGATTAATCGCTTCTTCTAAGTTGCTCACTGTTTTCACTGCTATATCCAAGCTCAGATATTCATTTGCCCAATCCCTTTCGGTTGCTGGTTGAACATCAGGTAACAAAGCAGCCGCCGTTTCATCGCCATGAATAGTAATGCCATTCTTTTTAAAAGCCACTGCCAGCGTTTCTTTATTTTCGTTCAACCATGCTTCATGAACAATCAAAGTCTCAGCTGCATTACATACGGCCGGACGGTCTGTTTTCGCATTAATTAATACATTGATTGCTTTTTCTACATTTGCTTCATGATCAATATAGATATGACAGTTTCCTACACCTGTTTCAAGCACCGGAACAGTTGCATTCTGCACCACCGCATTGATTAACGAAGCACCACCTCTAGGAATTAACACATCAATATGCTCTTTCATCGTAAACAACTGTTGCGTTGCTTCGCGGTCGGTACTGGCAATGAACTGAACCGAATCCTTTGGTATCGCCGTTTTTTCAAGTGCATTATGAATAATTTTCACAATTGCGTGATTCGAATTTAACGCCGAAGATCCACCTTTCAACACAATCGCGTTCCCAGATTTTAATGCCAGACCTGCCGCGTCCGCCGTTACATTCGGGCGTGCCTCATAAATCATCCCAATCACACCAAGTGGCACACGGACTTCTTCGACTTTCAAACCGTTCTCAAGCGTCCAAGCTGACAACACATCGCCAATCGGATCTGGTAGTTCCGCAACTTCGCGTAACCCTTCTGCAAAGCTGTAAATACGTTCTTTGTTCAAAGCTAGCCGATCCATAAACGCTGGTTCAAACCCTTTTTCTTCCCCATTTTCCAGGTCAATTTTATTCGCATCAATAATGGCTTCAAACTCCGCTTCTAACGCATCTGCGACCATTAACAACGCTTGATTTTTCTCTTCTGTTGATAAAATCCCAAGCGTTTTCGCTGCTTTTTTTGCCTTTATTGCTTGTTCTTCTACTGTGCTTGTTTGAACAACTGCCGTCTTCATTCAATCCCTCCTAGATTTATTAACCAAATGCCGGTAATTTGAAATCAAGTGAGCAAACAAAGGTTTCTTGTTCGATTGCTGCTTTTGCTTCCGTCTCTAAAACATCTTCCCGAAGTTGTTCATTCGAATAATTGATTCGCCCAAGACCTAGTTCGACCCCAGTTTCATCAAATATCCTTACAACGGCATCTGGACAAAATTCTCCGCTTACCTCAATAATATCAGAACGGTACAGGTTTTGATTTTCATCTATAATCGCTGCTTTACCCTGAGCTGAAATGATGACATTCCCTTCTGGCCCAGAGTGAAATGCGATCCATTGTTTTTTATTATCTAAATTTTCAACATCCGGATCTTGTTCGAAGTAAGTCCCTCTTGCATTGCCCGCTACAGCATCCATTAAAATATTTTCACAGCCAGCTTTTCCTAAAAAGGAATCAATTCCAGCCGCCATGGCGATTTCCACCGCTTCAATTTTTGATTTCATTCCACCCGTCCCTACCGCACTGCCAGAACCACCAGCTGCGGCTTCGATTTCTGGGGTAATACAAGTCACACGTTCAAGGAGCTTTGCATCCGGGTTATCATTCGGATTGCTGTCATAAAGACCATCAATATCTGATAAAATAATGAGCAAGTCCGCATCAATCAAACCAGCCACTTTTGCTGCTAACGTGTCGTTATCCCCAAACCGTAAACGGTCAACAGTAACCGTGTCATTTTCATTGATAATCGGAATAATTCCGCGTTCAAGTAGCACGTTCATCGTATTTTGCATATTCTCAAAACGTTTTTCATCTGAGAAGTCACTTCTCGTAATTAAAATTTGCGAAGCAACATATCCGTGAGATAAAAAGAGTTCAGAGTAAGATTCCATTAAAAGTCCTTGACCGATGGAAGCGGCCGCTTGTTTTTCCGGCAGGGAAGTTGGACGTTCAATACAACCTAGTTTTCGATATCCAGCCGCGACAGCTCCGGATGAAACGACCGCCGTTTCATAACCTGCGTCTTTTAACGCAACAATTTGGTCCGCTAAATTCTCTAATTTCCGGCGGCTTATTTCGCCGTGCATACTTGTTAATGAACTACTTCCAATCTTAATAACAACTCTTTTTATCTGCTTTTCTTGTTTAAACATCAAATACCTCCTGTGTACGCTCGCAGCCCTTTTGTTCCAATGCAGTCAGGGAGTCACCTTTGCCCCTTCAAGTTCCTTGCTGATTTCTTTGGATCGTTTTGCTGCATGTTTCACAGCTTCAGAAATGGCTCCACCGCCATTGAATTTGCTAAGTGCATCTAATCCAGCAGCCGTTGTACCGTTTGGAGATGTTACTTTTTCGCGTAATGACGATGGCGCTTCATCGCGATCAAGGACCATTTTCGCGGCACCGTACATTGTTTGCGCGACTATTTCTCGTACTGTATCTTCTGTCATTCCATGTTCGACCCCTACGCGTTCCATGTTTTCCATTAAGTAATAAAAGTAAGCTGGACCACTTCCGGCTAAACCGGTGAACACATCCATTTGCTCTTCATCGATTAAATAAACCTTCCCCATCGACTCAAGCAATTTTTTCGCGACCTCTATATTTTCAAGTGTCGTCGTTTTCCCAGCTGAAACAGCTGTGGCCGATTCTTGGATCATACTAGATGTATTCGGCATAACCCGAATCACTTGCTGACCTTCAGGAAGATGTTCTTCCATAAATCCAGTAGTAATCCCAGCTAACACCGATAAAATGACCTGATTTGGCCTTACTTTATCTTTTATAAAAGTAAGAGCTTCTTCTGCCCCTTTCGGTTTCATCGCTAAAATAATCACATCAATCTTTTCATATGGCAACGTACTTTTCGGAAGAGTTTGCACTCCATATGTCTCCCGAAGTTCAATCAGTCGATCAACATTTGATTGGTTAGTCACATAGATTTGTTCTGCAGGAATTTTTTTCGAAGTAATGAGCCCTGAAATCATCGATTCTGCCATCGAGCCGGCTCCAATAAAAGCAATCGTTTTATTTTCTAACATGCATATCCTCCAATTCTATTCGCATAACCGTTCGTTTTAAGCTCACGTATTCTATCGTAACACGCTGAAATTCATTAACAAGGGGATATGGGAAAGTCAGCAGAATATAGGCGAGATAGTCAAGAAATTGACAGAATAGGTATCTAACCTGCTCTTATCCCCGCTCAGGATGAATAATCCATCCTAAAGGCGTTTTTTGCCGATAAAAGATTTCCTCCTTTTTTCCACCTGCTTTTCTAGACAATATGTGACACACAGCTTTGTTTTGCCCGCCAAATATAGGAAAAAAATTCACGTTTAAACAGATTGTTTTTAGGGAATAACCAGTTATCAACCAGCTGCTAAAAACCATGTTAAATTATCTTACAGATTTGTAGGAATGATTTCTCCCTAAGGTTATGATGGGAGTAATCTCTTATTAGAAATAACCGAAGAGACCGCATTGGGCGAAGACTAGAATAAAGGATTAAAAAAAAGCGAAAGGAGGACTAAAAAACAATTACTCTATATAGTCTTAAAAAGATGCATTAACCAACCTATATAACCTTTCAAAAGCCCACAGTACTTTATTTGCAACAAAATGCCCTTCCAAAACACTGCCCCATCAGCCTTTGTTTACAGATGGTCCAAATTGCCAATATAAATTGTTTGAATATTATAAAAATTATTAGTATAATAGAAAAAAGGGTCAAGGAGTGATTAGAATGGATAAAAAGTTGCTTAATTCACCACAAACAAAAATCAATGTGATGGATTCATTATTAGCTGAAATGGTGTTAGATCAAGTGATCCTCAATTTCAAAAAGGAACAAATCCAGAAGAAAATCGATCAGTCCTTACTTGAACGGAACAAAAGTGAGTTTTTAAGGTTAACAGAAGAACTAAAGAAAATTTCGTAACGTTTTTAAACTTCATCCTTTCCAGCATAAAAGCCCCGTCGGAAACCGACAGGGCTTTTTGATGTTTCCAAACCTCAATGTTATAAATTTCCGTTTCAAAAGTCACAATATATAGGAAGGAGTTGGTAACATGCGCTCTACCCAAACAGATGAGCCCTTAATGAGATTAACAGCAACCGAAGTCTCAAATATTTGGTCTTCTTACTTAAAAAGTAGTATGGAACTACGACTTTTTCAATATTTTGTTGAGAGCATTGAAGACCAAGAAATGAAGAGAATCATTGAGAAAATGACCAAACAAGCAGAAGAGAGCTTAGAAAAGCTTAAAGAAATTTTCGTAAAAGAACAGCTTTCCGTTCCAATTGGTTTTACAGAAAAAGATGTTAGGCCTAAAGCCCATAAGGCGTTTTCAGACCCATTTATTATTTCCTTTTGCTACGACTTAACATTGCTCTCAATGAGTACCTACCCTAGTGCGTTATCAGATTGTTCAAGGAAAGATGTCAAGCTTATTTTAGTGAGGCCATTAAGTTCTCAATGACCATCCAAGATGAGATTATTTCCCTATTAATAAAGAAAGGACTTTATAACAGCCCTCCTAAAATCACCATTGAAGATCAAGTCGAAATGGTCGATAGCAAGAAATATCTAAACGGCTTCTTCGGTGCCTCACGACCTGTCAATACGGCTGAAATTGCAAATCTAACCCGTATCATCCATCGAGCACAGTTTTCGAAGATGGTCTTTGTTGCATTTAACAAAATGGCAACTACTAAAGAACTAGCCCACCATTTTAAAAAGGGCCGCGATGGAATTGACAAAGTGATGGAATCTGTTCAAGAGGTGCTCGAGAAAGAAAATATCCCAGTCTCGGCCTTTGCAGACTACCAAATTTACGACGTCGCGCTTCCACCATTTTCAAACAAATTAATGTTGTTTTTTGTAAATACCTGTCTAGGAATATTTTGTTTTACAATGATTAACCAAGCAATGACGTCCAGTTTACGATCTGATATTGTTTACAAATTAACGAAAATCTCAAACGACATGAAAAAATTCTATGGTCTAGGAATTGTATTTGCCATTAATGAAAATTGGATGGAACAACCACCACAAGGAGTCGACCACCGGATGTAATAGAAAGGCTGTCCTGATTTAAATGAAAAGTACAACCTTTCTTGCATTTTAAATTCATTATAATTACCCTAACGAAATTAATGTATAAGCCATTGTTCGTCGCATATATATCCTCTAAGGGGGGGATTATGTGTTAGGATTATGGCTAACATTAATCGGTTCAATGACGATTTTTTTCGTAGGGCTTTACTTCTTCTTTATCATGATTAAGAGTGCGATGAATGCAGAGGATTCACGAAAGGTTGATAAACTCCCAGAGAATGATACGCATTAAAAACTCAAATAACTTGTCAGGTAAACTTGGGCCTTTCAGAACTCTTCTACACCATGAGTCTTAGTGGTAAGAAGAGTTTTATTTATTCTTGAATAAGTGACCCAAGCGAGGTATTACTCTAAAAAAGTCCCCCGTAGTGAAACGAAGAAATTATTCAACTTGTTTAAAACGATTGGAAATAAATTCTTGTTTCACCCACATTTCAACCATTTTATTAAACTCCTTTGGATTGGCAAGTGAAAAACCATGTCCTACACCTGGAATGATAACGCCAGTACAATTCGAATGACATGTAGCAATCTCCTTTGCTGAATCCTTCATGATCTTTCTCTCATTTTCACCAACGGTAACTAGCAATTTAGCCCTCACATTTTTAAATCCTCGAGGAATTGCAAAAGACATATTTTCAGTCATAACTTGATAAAATGTCTCCTTATTTATTTGGCAACTTTCCGTATAATAACGATTAAAATAATCGTTTGTTATATACATTGACTTTGCTTGGAATCTAGAAAATGATTTATTTTTGACAAGCGGGAAAAACAACATCATTGATTGAACAAGGGTCTTTGCAAATGGAACTGGTTTTACTAAGGCGCTGTTGATCACAGCATAATCAATGAGGTTTGGCTTCATGCTTAGCATGGCAATTAACACCTGAGCACCTAACGAAAAACCAATCACGTGAATTTCCTTACCTTCCCCCTTTTCCTCAATCAACTTATTCACTTTTTTAGCAGCAAGTTCTATGCTAAAGTCTAACCCATCATTATTATTTCCGTGTCCCAGCAGTTCTGGAACTATACAATGAAAATTCCTAGAAAAATACACAACTTGTTTGTCCCACATCCAGCCACCCACACCACCACCATGAATAAATACCATAAGTGGAAGGGTATGATCGCCTACTTCCTTATAAGACAGCTGCACCAATTTCACCCCATTCTTCTAATTAAGAAAAGTCACCCTTCAATAGTCAAACCTTTTCCTTATTCACTTTACTATTACCGACAACAACTTATCGAGAAGTTATTAAATTTATATAAAGTGGATGGTTAAAAAATCGACTAATTGGGTGGTTGAAAATTCTGTAAAATGTGTATGATAGGTTTATAACTTTATTCAAATGTTACAAAGTTGATTTTAATAAGGGGATAATCATGAGTGTACATAAACCTAGGCTACAACCAAATACCTTTCCGTTAAAAGATTTAAATCAAAAAAATATCGCAGCGGGTTTAGTTGCCGGAATCTTCATTATTACCGGACCTTCCGCACTGATATTAGAGGCATCTTCTAGTGGGAATTTTACGATTGATCAGACCATCCTATGGGTTCTATCTGTCTATGTGATGGGGGGGTTGTTTGGCATCATTCTCCCTCTCTATTATCGAATTCCGATTGTTGGCGGTCACACATTAACGGGGATTGCATTCCTCGCCACGATGACAACCCAGTTCACCTTTCACGAATTAATCGGTGCCTACATATTTTCTGGCATGATTATGCTCCTCGTCGGCCTATCCGGTTTCTTCTCAAAACTAATCAACTTAGTCCCAAAAGAAATCATTTCAGCAATGCTGGCCGGTATGATCACGAAATATATGGTCACCTTTATTCAATCCGTTAATCAACTTTTCATCGTCGGGATCTCTGCATTAGTCACGTTCTTTCTGTTTAGTGTATGGAAAACCAAAATTCCACCGCTAATTGCTGCGATTGTGACAGGGAGTATCGTCTTAATTTTGACGTATCCGTTGAACACTGAGAGCAGTTGGTCTTCTGGATTTTTGTTACCGCAACTGCAGGCACCAGATTTTAATCTTGTCAGCTTTTTGTCTATTTCCATTCCACTTTCTTTGTTAATCCTAAGCAATGATGCAGCAGTTGCAATTGGCGCCTTGCAGCAAAACCAATACAAAACACCCGTCAACCGAATCGTTTCATTTGGGGGAGGCTTCTCCATCTTTACTAGCTTCCTCGGAGGCCATTCGGCCAATATTGCGGGGATGGCTACGGCGATTTGTGCCGATGAAGCGGCAGGGCCCAAAGAAAAAAGATATATGGGTGCCGTTGTTTCAGGGCTTCTTCTCTTTGGATTTGGGTCGTTTGCGTGGAAACTAGTCCCACTAATCCACACACTTCCCTCTGAGTTTATTAGCATCATTGTTGGCTTTTCCCTGCTTGGTGTGTTTGGCAACAGCTTACAACAAGGCTTTGCCAATCCATCCCTGAAGCTAAGTGCAGCATTTGCTTTTATGATTGCGATGTCTGACATTACCCTTCTAAATATCAGCGCTCCAGTTTGGTCTTTATTAGTCGGAGCAATCATCGCTCGATATGTTGAAAACAACTCAGCAAAAAAGTCGGAGAAGATTGGAAAGAAGACAGCTTAGTTCATTCCTTTTAAAAGTTTTTTTATCATCACTAGGACAACTTTTAGACAGACGCAACCATTAAACAAAACGCAAAGCATTGTGCTTTGCGTTTATCGTTTTTGAATCTGGTCGAATGCCAAAGCAAATCTTCTAATTCCTTCATGAATGTTTTCTTCTTTCTCTCTCGAAAACGTAAAACGGGCATATCCTTTTTGTGAACCTAATGTCAATCCAGGTGTATAAATAACGCCTTGTGTGATTGACCCTTCTAACAATTGCGTTTCATCGTAGTCTCTGTTTAGTTTGCACCATAAATGGATGCCCCCTTGTGGAACATGAAACTTTACCCGGTCTTGAAAATAATATCTTAAACTAGAAACGATTTGATTACGTCGCTTTTCCAATTGGTTGGTTAAATCCGCCATATGAGAATCAAACGAAGCAGACTCTAAAAAATCATTGGCAATCCATTGCGTAAAACTGGCGTGGCCAAAATCTACCTGCTGTTTCGCATCCGCCAATCGTTCAATCACCGGTTTTGGACCAATAATCCAGCCGATGCGAAGTCCTGAAGCGACAATTTTTGATAATGAACTAATATATAGGACATTCCCATGTTGATCCATTGACTTTAGCGTTGATACATCTTCACCAGTGAACGATGTGAGGCTATAAGGGTCATCTTCCACAACGGGGATTCCGTATTCTGATGAAATTTCTAAAATTCGTTTCCGCCGTTGTTTGGATAGAAGCGCCCCTGTAGGGTTTTGAAACGCTGGATTTAAAAAAATCATTCTTATTCGATGTTTTTTATGTAGGGATATCAATTTTTCAGGGTCAATCCCATCCTTATCCACTGGTAAGAAAAACGTTTTAATTCCTGCAGATTTAAACACTGGTAATCCATAATGATACGATGGCTCTTCTAAAGCGATTGCATCTCCTGGTTTCAGCAAACATTGAACCACTAGATGTAAGGCTTGTTGAGCACCAGAGGTAATTAAGATCGATGAAGAAGTCGTTTCAATTTTTCGATACTTTTGAACATGCCTCGAAATCGATTCCCGTAAGTTTTGATTCCCTTGAGGATGATCGTAGCCTAAGCTACCGATAAAGGACCGATTGGAAATCATCTCACGCAACGCCGTGATTGGAAATAAGTCTTCTGATAACTCACCACTTGCTAAGTTGATCAACTTTTGATCCGTCATTTCCTTGCGTATCCTTTGCATCACTGGCATATTAGGTAGGAAAGTGCCCGCTTCAATATAACGGTTCCAGCTTGGGACACGCTTTTTCGTCAAACCCCAGATATCTTTGCTAATTCTCGTTCCACTCCCCCTTTTACGCTCAATTAGCCCATTTGCTTCTAACTCATCATAAGCCGCAACCACTGTACTCCGATTGACTCCTAGTTCATTTGCTAATGACCGTTCAGAAGGCAGCGGCTGATCAGGTGGAAACGTCCCATCTGCAATCCCTTGTTCAATGTACTCTGCAAGTTGTTTGTAAATCGCTTTTTTTAAGACCCGATTTGGTTTCCACTCCATACTCGTTCATCCTTTAACACATGTAGTCTCCTTATTTTATCAAAAGAACCGATCATCTGATAAGATGATCGGCCTGAAATAAGGTTCTTTTCTCTAACTTTGTTGTTTTTTAACAAAAAATAGCCTCATTTCTTGAAAATCGAGCTTACAAGCTTAATTTAACAATACAAAATCCTTTCTACTGCGTTAAAATCGGCTTATGATTTTAACCATAACCTATACTAAAAACAGTCTTAAATAAAGAATTGCAAATAGGCTCCAACTGCTACTAAGGATAAAAGGATCACAATCACATAGATTGTTGTTAAATTCCTTGTGTTCCGCTTTGTTGCTTGTGAATAACCCTCGTCCCCTCTTCCTGCTAATAGTAAAGTTGATATGAACGAAACAAAAACAATAAGAATGACTAGTAATATTGATAAGTTCATGTTACACCTCTAATTTATGTTCTTCTAATTTCAGGCATTAACCAATACATCATACTTTCATTTTAGGAAAAACAGTGGACATTTTCCCCATCCAATTCACTTTAAAATTAACCATCCATTTAAGAGTATCTACCAAAAAAACAAAGGTTTAGCTTATTTTTGTAAAACCCTTTGCAAAAATCTTGGTAATGTCGAAATTGTATTAAACAAGAATGGGAATTTTTCTAGTTTTGGAAATGCAAATAGCAAGTATGTTCACACATAGTATTATTTCTAGACACAAAAAGGCTTCCGAAAACCATATATTTTGGAAGCCTTCACCGTCTGATTCATCTCTGATAAATAAGGTTGATTCATACTCAATAATCCCGATGCACGATATAATCCATTACATGTTTCAGAAAAGCCGGCTTACGCTGACCATGCTGCAATGCTTCAATTGCGGAACAATAATGATCCCACATCCCTTTTTTCGCCTCTTCTATTCCTAGTATTGAAACAAAGGTCGAGCGGTTATTTTCAGCATCCTGACCAACCGGTTTCCCAAGGAGATGTTCTTCTCCCTCTACGTCTAGTAAGTCGTCTTGAATTTGAAAAGCTATTCCTGCATGCCATGCGAATTTCTTCAATGCTGCAATTTCATCTGCCTTCGCTTGAGCCAATATCGCTGGCATTACTAGCGCTGCTTCAAATGCCATTCCGGTTTTATAAAAACAGAGCAAATTTAATTCTTTGTGGGTCATGGTTTTACCTTTTGAAGCCAAATCCATTGCCTGGCCCTTGCACATTTCAGACGTCATTTGCGCCGAATAGCGAATTAGTTCAAGCACTGTTTTCGAATCAAATTGATTAAGAGATGCTTGTTCAGCCGTTGCTTTTTGAGTCAAAAAAATACCTGTTAATTCCGCAATCGCCACATTGTAAACTTGATGCAGTGCCGGACGCCCACGACGAGTCAACGAATTATCTTGCGAAGGTAAATCATCGAAAATTAGGGATGCAGTGTGCAAGTATTCAATTGATTTTATTAGCGGTTCAACTGAAGCCTGATTTAATCCATACTCCTTTACGCTCATCATACATGCCATCACAGACCGTAACCGTTTCCCATCTCCTTCAAGGCTATAATTGGCTGCCTCAACAACCGTTTCATCCAGCAACGGAATTTCATTTGTTTTGGTGATTGGCAACAGACTGTTGATTTGTTCGCGGACTTGTTTGATATTTTCGAAAAAGTCTTCGCGCTCATTTCGTTCCTGTTTTAGTGACGTAATCATTTGGTCTCTTAATAATTTATCAAAGAAATCAACGTCCTCAGCTTTTTTTACCATTTGCTGTATGAGGCCATTAAAAGGCTGCATATTTGCAGTAAAAACATCCATTACTTTCTTGTACTTCTTGTTTCCCATTTTAGCTTTATATCGCTTCAAGCCATTGATCGCTCGGTCTAATATCACTTCTCTGGTCATTGTGTCGGACAGATAGACATGATGAATCAAATGCGCAATAACGCTCCAATATAATTCGAAAGGATTGATTAAATCTGGACGTTTATCATGATACAACCAATAATATGTATAAGGAGTAACTGCACCATCTTCTAAATCGTCAAACAGGTCCGCAAAATCGTCCGCTAGCTGATTATAAATCCCATAATAAAACGTGCGGTCATCAAACCCTTTATCTTCAGGTGCACTGATTACTGACCGGACGATTAATCTTGATGAAGCCGATTTTAAAATGACTGGCAGATAAAGATCCTCATTTGTAAACGATGTATTTTTAACATTCTTTTTTCGATCCACTTCCTGAGAATGAAAAAACACATATGACTGCTCAAAAAACGAATCCAAAAATTCGGAACGCTGATGAGCTTTTATATATTCAAACGCCTCTTTCAATTCCTTGTGAACTTTCTCAACAAGATTTTTATTTGGTCCAGTCCATTTGCCAAGGCTTGGAACAGACCTTGTCGTTAGTGTTGTTCGAATCAAATCAGAATATCGATGTTTCTCTTGTGGAGTAAGGACATTGGAGTCCAGAAGGTCATCAATGAATGGATAGGTTAGCCCATAACAATAGCCTATCCTAATGGCTATATCCAGTCTCTTTTTGCGTTCGCAAGCAGTCACTTCATCCCCAATTTCATTAACAACATGCATCAGGACACCAGCAATAATTTTTATCAATTTCCGTTGGGCTTGTACGCCATCCATTTCTTCTGGAATGATGGTTGTCACGTTTTTTAATTTATGGATTAACCAAATCATCGTGGATTCAATGCCCTCTTCTTGCGACTTCCGATACAATCCAACTAGATTAAACGGTTCTTGGTTTCCAGATTTCTCTGTCGTTAGTTGAGTTTTCAAACTAGATGCCACGCGGCGAACTTGGTTCTGGGTTTCGGGTTCGCCCAAATCCTTTCCCAAATCCCGTAGAAATAAATAGGCAATGCTTCGTTCTAAGTAGGGTTCCAGTTTACCAGTATAGTTCAACCATTGAATATATGGATGATAGTCTCGAGGAGCAGTTTTTTTCTTTTGTGACGAAAAAAACGACAAAAAAGGAGAGTGATGTACATGATGATGTTTCCAGGAGTTAAAATCGTTGATTAAGAGGGGGACATACGTCTGTTCACGAACTTGCTTAAAAAGCATTTGAAAATAATCCCTAGCCTTCTGTTCTGCTTTCTGATAGCCGGGATTGCTCTGATTGTTTTTATTCATTGGCCATTCCCCTAATCTAAGTGATCTCGTTCTAGTTCTATTATAAACCAAATAAAAAAAGACTCTACAAGAGAGTCTTTTAATTAATATGGTTATTATGCTTTAACAACGTTAGAAGCTTGAGGTCCACGTTGACCTTGCTCTACGTCGAAAGTAACTTTTTGACCTTCTTCTAAAGACTTGAAGCCTTCGCCTTGGATAGCTGAGAAGTGAACGAATACATCGTCTCCGCCTTCGCGCTCGATGAATCCGAATCCTTTTTCTGCATTAAACCATTTTACTGTACCTTGTTCCATTATAAAATTCCTCCTCGTGTGCTTTGCACACATTTTGTTACTATCCTTGCTTACCTCTTCAAGTCAAAAAGTTTATATACTTTCACGAACCTTGCCGAACAAACAAAAATAATTCTTCTATAGAATAACAGATAACTTCTAGAAAAGCAAACTGGCATTTTATGGACTAATTAATATTGCCAAAACTAGCTAGTGGAAAAAGTAACGAAAGGTCTAAAAAAGTTTGTTAAAAAGGCCATTTCACGTAGGCTTGAGGGGCTTATGTTGAAAAATTCGATTAACATCCATAAGGACTAACAATTTATTTCAAATGCTTGGTTTACAAAGATTGTACATAAGAAGACGAACGCATGGCCACCAATGAACCATGCATTTCGTCGCCAAGTTGGTCTTAATCCATTTGTTTAAATCCTTCTGTTAGGATCGCTAGCATCCCTCTACTTGCATCTGCAATCAATTGTTCTTTAGACACAGAACGTTTTTCTTCCTTACGTGGCTCCGTATTATTTCGATAAACATATTTTCTTCGTAAAATGCCTTTTTGCTGATTATAATAAAGAACAAAGCGCTTTAGATTGGATTTCAAATCCGTATTCTTCCAAATTATATAAAAAGATTTTTCGTCCTGCCATTCCTCGACTGTCACCATCGAATAAAGGAGACTTAATTGTAAAATGTTAAAGTCACTATTAAAAACCTTTACTTCCTTTTCTAAAACCACTTTCGGTTGATCGATCGACGGCAAATGATCCTCGGCAACACCAAATTGCTTTAGTTTTTCAATCAGTTCTTGATAAGTATTGATTAAAATCATCTCCTCCGTATTCGATACACTCTTTTTTCCCTTATGATTATGTAATAAACCTAAAGTATTTTGGTTTCATCCCCTCATAGGTTTCCCGTTTTCGTCCACACAATAAGGGAAATTTTCAAACATGATCTTTAAAAGATATTCCATTAAGTATGAAGCAGAACAGACACCCTAAAATAATAGTGATGTCCGCCACCTGATTCTAAATTAACCTTCTTTTACTTCACTTAGAAACGCTTTTACTTGCTCAGGAGTTTTCGCATTTGCACTATGTAAATGAGCAAGTTTTTCACCGTTTTTAAACACAAGTAAAGAAGGAATCCCCATCACATTTTGTTCCTCTGACACTTCTGGGAATTCATCACGGTCAATGGTAAACCAATTCTTATCAGAATGTTCTGCAACAATGTCATCAATAAACATTGCAAGACGTTTACAATCTGGACACCAAGTTGTTGTAAACACCCCTACAGATAATTCATCTTTTGTAATTTGCTCACGATATTCCTGCTCAATTTTAATTTCTTTCATTTTTTATTCCCCCTTTTTTTGCCTTCCTATTATACTCAATTCATCATTTAAAGCACAACTTCATGCTCAAACATATTTTCCAACAATCGTCTTCCTATAGCCGTGAATAAAAACCTCCAACTCCTGTTACCCCTTCAAAAGTCATTATAGATTCATAATCTTTTCCTGTGCAGATTATTGAATACAAATACCTATCATATCGAAGTTGTCTGTAAACATATACTCTTTATCGGTGACCAATGAATCATTGGTACTACCTATTACTAACACGAAGTGGACAAAAGCAAGACCATTGTCCCTGTTAAGAAAAAAAGGAGGAATGGCGTTGCGAAAAAAATGGGGTTTTTTCATTTTATTCGTTTTATTGATGTTTGTGTTTAGTGGCTGCAGTAAAGATTCTAGTGGAGAAAGCGATTTGGTTAGTATAGCGATTGCAGATGCCTCCTTCATATTATCTGATGCCGATGATGGTGTTTCTGTTGAGGACACGACAGGTTTGTTAGCAGTAGAGTTAGAAGTGAAAAACAACTCAAAATCTTCAATTGATGTCTCACCTTTTGACGGAATCAAGCTCTATGACGGGGATGAACAATTAAGCGCTGAGACAGATCTTTTCAATTCAGAGCTCGGATTATCTAGTCTAGAAACTGGAGAAATTGGACCGGAAAAGCTGAAAAAAGTCACGGCGATTTTTTATGTAGACACAGAAAAACAATATGAAATTGGAGTGAAGCCATTCGTCCTTGATCCTGACACCAAACCAAAAGAAGTGACCATCCCACTCAATCCCGCGGATTATGCTGAAAGTTTCGAGCAACTTAATGTACCTTCCTTAGCGCTTAGTGCGTATATTGATACCATTTATCTTGAAAAAGAAAATGTAGATTATGAAAAATACGTTTCTGTTGATAAAAATGCGCACCAATCTGAAGCCAAGAACCTCTTTGCCGATGCAATTGAAACGGCTTTTTCAAATGGAGTACCCGATGAAGAAATTGATAAAGCTTATTCGACCTATAAATCCTTGTTAGCAGAAAAAGCTGAATTTCACTCCCTCACCACGGATCATGCCAATGGAAAAGCAATTGTCTCGCTCGAATATACAACCATACCACTAGGAGATTTATACCAAGAAGTATCTGACCATACGAGAGAATACCTAGATAATACAGACGATTATGACCGTAAAAAGGCAGAGGAATACGCCATTTCAAAACTCGATCAAATTCTAAATTCAATTGATGCAAAGCAAGCACGTGAAAAACTCGACATCGTTATGGTCGAAAAAGATGGAAAATGGTCTGTTGATACTTCCGATTGGAACAGTGAAAGGTTGGTTAAAGCTTTTGCAGCTGGCTCTCTATAAGGAGGGAAAGATTTGAACAACAAGAGAATGGCTTTCATCGTAACTGCCATTGTGGTTGTCTTGTTAGTCGGCACACACGTTTTTCTTTTACAAATGACAAGTCCTGATAAAATAGTCAATGTTTTCGTTAAAGCAGTCGAAAAAAATCAGCCGGAGTTATTAAATGAAATTGTTATCGCAGACTCAAAAGAAGCAGAGGTTAGCAAAGAATCACTTACAGCCTTAACTGGTTATTTACAAAAAAACCATAACAGCTATCAAGTAGCCAAAGAAAGCTTAACAACCCAAATAGAGCGAAAAGACTTTGGAACAACGAATTCCCAAATTAGTTTAACGACCGACGGCAAAAAATGGGGCATATATCCAGTTTATAAATTAAAAGTCAAAACTGGAAACGTTAAAGTAAGTGGCCAAAATGAAGATGACGAAATCCAAATTCAATTTAAAACATTGGATCACCCTGTAAATAGACAAGAAGAAGGAACATTTGGACCAGTGGTTCCTGGAATCCATGACGTTGTAGTGACGATCAAAAACGCTCTTGGCACCGTTCTAGAAGAGCGTCAAATTGAGGTTTGGGGTACCAACGATATAAGTGTTATTGTTGACCCTAATAAACTCATTATGGAGGATGAAAAGACTCAAAAGGAAATCCTGGTCGCGCTTGATACTTTCAACCATGATTATTCAAAATTTACTACCTCAGAGTTTACGTTATCGAGTTTCAGCAATATTTCTGAAGAAATTGATGCAGAACAGTTGTTTGTTGAAAATGAATTTGCCTTAATTAAGGAGTATATTGATGAGATCCAATCGCAATATTTAGGGGCAATTGTAAACTTAGATGAATTAGAGATCAATTACTTTAACGGTAATTGGTCTGCCGAGATTGCGGCGCTTGTTTCCTATAAGGAAAAAATCAAATTTAGAGATTATGAAAAGTTTGACGATGCTTCTTTTAAGGCCATTCGCAACTATACGTTAACCTATGATGCTGCTAAAAAAACGTGGCTTATCACTGGCTTTACAGATACGACAGCTCAAGGTTCTGAAGCGGATAACTGGAAGAACAAACAAGATATTAGTATTCAAGATCCGCCTCTTTTAAAATGGAACCGGACTTCAGAGGAAACGAATCTATAATTAGGCGCATATCGAAAAATTGCCTTACTTAACAACAAAAAGCAGTGGCTTCCTTGTAACGAAGGAACCCACTGCTCTTTATTATGTTTTTTCACTTCAGCAAGCAGCTGAATCAATTGTCGCATGCTCTTTTGGTGAAGAATTAACATGGTTCTATAGAATATGATTAGTCCATCAAATAACCATGTTCCTCCTTATATATATAGGTCGTGCGTTTACAACGTTTTTTGAACCAACCGCTTCTGTTCAGGGTTTTCAGGTAAAAAGGTATTCGAACCTCCCGATAAAAAGGCCCTCTTACCTTTAACAGTAACTTCCATTTATAGAATATCTCAATGCATTCCTCTCTTTGTAAAAATGTTTTCGTAAGAATTTTTGTTGTTAAAATCCTACAGCCGATTTTATTGCAATTGTAGCCTTTTCTTATGTTTGAATTAAGTTTTCAGGTTCTCTTCTCATAAGTGAAGCGATTTTATTAAAAACCTAGCTCATTCAGCAGTATTTTTTGTTCAAGAATTTGAGAAAAGAGACTTGTAAAAAAAGCGACGAAATAAATCTAGCTATGGTAAACTAGGATGTACTTCACGAATTAGAAAGGATGTTTAGCTTGTTTCAATGGAAAAACCTTTTTAAAGGAATGATGATCGGCGCAAGTGATGTCGTTCCTGGCGTAAGTGGGGGCACGATTGCCTTATTGGTCGGCATTTACGAGCGCTTAATTGGTGCGATTAACGGACTAACCACTAAAGATTGGAAAAGACATGTGATTTTCTTGATACCAGTTGGTCTCGGTATGGGCATTTCCATCCTTACTTTAAGCCACTTGTTTAGTTATCTCCTTGAATCTTTCCCAAAACCGACGTTTTTCTTTTTCCTTGGTCTTGTAATGGCTATTGTTCCACTTTTATTAAGAGAAGCAGAATACAAACAAAACTTTCAAGCTAGTCATTACGTGCTTTTAGTTATCGCAGCCATATTTGTTGCTTGGACAGGTTTTATGGGTGAACCAACATCAGCTGTGATGACCTCTTTATCGGGAAAAGACTATGTATTTTTATTCTTTGCCGGGTGGCTTGCTAGTTCGGCGATGATCCTGCCTGGAATTAGCGGCTCCCTTGTCCTCTTATTATTAGGAGTATATGAAACAATCATTAACGCCGTCAAAACCCTACACTTCCCTATTATCCTTGCGGTAGGTTTCGGTGTGGTGATCGGCCTTTTACTAACTAGTAAATTTATTTCTTATTTATTCAAAAACTTCCGTACTGCAACTTACGCAGTTGTAACGGGTTTTGTTGTTGGAAGTATTTTTGTTATCTTTCCAGGATTACCTGAGACATTCTTATACACCATCATTTGTTTGATTACGTTCGTATTCGGATTTTACTTGGCTTATCTGCTCGGACAAGCTGGAGAACGTTAAAAAAGCGACTCCTCTCGTACATCGATGAGGAATCGCTTTTTATCTTAGAATGAATTGTTTTAACCTAAAGCATTCTTATCTAAATCATACGGCGCTTTATAGGGCGTTTCCGCTTTTCTATTGTCTAGCTACAGCGGCTAACTCCTCGGGTCATAAGCCAGTCGGAGTTGGGCGAGCCGCTTTCGCTTTTTTTAAAACGCTGCAGTCCATCCTCCATCAGCAACTACTACGGTTCCGTTTACAAAGCTAGCGTCATCAGAAGCCAAGAATAATGCTACTTTTGCTACTTCTTCTGATTCACCTAGACGTGGCATAACACCTTGAACTGCTTTTGTGCGATCCATCCCGAATTGACTTACATTGCTCATTGATTGTGCAATGTTTGTTTTAACGCCTCCTGGAGCTATTGCATTACAGCGGATGCCTTCATTTGCGTACATATAGCCTGTATTTTTGGTAAGACCAATAACCGCATGTTTGGAAGCTCCATATGCTGCACCCGCATGTGCACCGTTTAAGCCGCCAGTAGAGGCGATATTAATAATTGTTCCTTTTTCTTGGAAAATCGGAATCGCTTTGCGCATCGCTCGCATAACGCCTTTTGTATTAACATCAAAAATTAAATCCCAGCGATCATCATTGATTTCCCCAACAGGTTCAAATCCATCCATGATACCAGCATTGTTTACAAGAATATCTAAGGTTCCATATTCTTTTACTGCCTTGTCAATCATATTTTCGATTTCTGTTAAACTAGCTACGTTCACTTGAACCGCTTTCGCAGCTCCACCATTGCTTTCGATGCCTTCCACAACCGCTTCAGCACCTTCTATATTAAGGTCAGCAACAATCACTTTGGCGCCTTCTGTCGCATATAACTCTGCAATTGCTTTGCCCATTCCTGATGCTACACCTGTTACAAACTCTACTTTGTCTTGAAGTTTCATGATTATTCCTCCTAAGTTTGTAGATGTCTTGTTCAGTTATTGAACAGTTGTTGATTTTCTTATTTTTATCACATAGGTTTTATAAGCTTTTTTGATATAAAGAGGATATCTTAGACGAAATCATTGATGATGTCATTTCCAGTTTAATCTCCTCATATCGTGAGCCTTATAAAAATAGTGAGGCCATCGACATTGAAACATTGCCTTCCTCTGCTGTTGAGATTTTTGATCATGTAACACAATATAAAGACTTTTATACGTTAATCGTAAAGTCCAATAGGTTAATCGAGTTCCAATCAAAATTATGTACCGTCTTAAAAGAGCTCGCATTGAAAGACCTGATTGCCCACCAACCCCACCCAACTATTGATCGAGAATTGCAAGCTAGTTATCATGCTTATGCCATTTTCGGAATGATTATTGAATGGGTTCAGCATGGCTTCTTATATAGCTCAACCTATATGGCTGAACAGATACTAATCGATCGAGGACTTAACCAATTAATGAAAGTTATTTTCGCTAACGCGAAAAAACTTAGATACTCAACTTACTTTACTTCTTACAAACATTATCTAGTTTTGAGGGAACAAAGATTTTTGCGAAAGCAAAAGATCTCTCTTTAATTAAATAGTCTGGTGACGAAAAAATCGCCCATTACACGGTGTCTATACTACTGCTAAAGTTACAAATACAAAGGATAGCTGAACTTCAACAAAAAAAACAAGATGGTCAAGGTCCTGCTCTCCATCTTGTCTGTTTTGAATGCTTATTTCTTTTTAGCCACTCGATAATCGACTTCTGAAAAATTCGTTACCTTTCCTTTATACGGATTATCATCCTCAAACTGAATAAAAGAAATGGTATGTGTACCCGGGCGAATCAGTTTATCTTGTAAATCAATGGAGGTTTTCGTGCGCGTAACAAATTGTTCCGGTTTTAAGTAAAGCTGATCCACGTACACAAAAGTCTGCTTACTCCCATCAAAATGGTCCGCATTAATCGCTATTTGAACATGGCGGTCATCGTTGTCAACATAAAACACCGGTGTTGTATCGTTGGCAGATGACCCCGCAGGTGTAATGACTGTTAGTTTTCCAGTTCCTTTCGATTTTTGTTGACTCGGGAAAGGATATTTCCCGACCACCAACTCCTGATCTTCCACATTTGTTGTTTCAAGTATGGAAATTTTTTGATCCGTGTCATTGCTACCGGCTGTGTTGCTGCACCCCGCCACATTCCCTACAATCATAATCAAACAAAAGGCCATGATTCCTTGTTTAACTAGATGCATGTATTTCCTCCTTTATGCCTTAACACCCTACTCTTAAAACATTCAACAGTAGGATTCCCTGTTGTTCAGCATGTATGCTGAGTTTTCCCTAACTCCAGGATGTAAAAAATAACCTTAAATGAGCCATCCAGTGAAAAAAAAAACAGCTTGCCGCTTCTTATACAATGCGACTAGCTGTTTTTTTCTATTTCGTATACTCATAATAGTTTTGTGAATGATAAGTTTTAAACCCACATGATTCATACAATGTAAGCGCACGGGCATTTTTCGCTTCCACTTCCAGAAACACAGGAAATCCTTTTGCTAGCTCCATTTTCACTACGTGCGATAATGCGCGGCGTCCAATGCCTTTTCCTCGCAATTCCGGAAAAACGGCAAATCCGTAAATCCACGCTTCCCCATTCAGTTCTGAAACCCGCATTTTCCCAGCTATTTTCCCTTCGACTTCGATAATTAGCTTTTGTTCACTACTCTGTTCACTAATCATTTTTTGCATTTCTCTTGCTTCTATTTCACTCATACCAAATCCAGATATTTCAAGTAGAACTTCTGCTTCCTCATCCTCACTGGAAACGGAAGGTCTAACTGTAATCCTATCATCTTCTATTAAATCGTTTTGATGCCATTTCATTTGATGCTCTGCACAATAAAAAGTACATGGGACATTTTGCAAAAACGTTTTAGCTGTATTCGATTTCGCAGGAGCATTTAGTAAAATCTTACTGAATCCTCTTTGCTTTGCTTCATCCAACCCACTCGTAATTAGGCTGGAGAATATCCCTTGTTGGCGATAATTCGGGTGAACCATCCCACACAATTCTATTTTATTTCCAAAACCATAGCTCCCAAGAAACCCAACAAGCCTACCATCTTTATAATAGAAAAAGTCTTCCTTCAGATTTCCTGATCGATTCTCAAGCATATCAAAATTTAATTTCAGCTGAAATCCTCCATCTATTTCGCAAATTTCCTGAAGTGTTTTTATCTCCGTTATTTGTTGATTCGTTAGCATTTTTTTACTCCTCATCGTTTCAATGATTAAATCTGTCTTGATTGGTCAAGGTGGGTTTTCAAGGCTATGTGAGTAACATTAAACTTCTTCCCTACCAATGTATGACCGCATAACTCCTCCCAGATTTATTACTTTATATTTATTCTCCATTTTGAAATTCACTCCTTCCTACCGGATAAAATAAAATTTCAAGAGTTCAAAAGAATCTAGTCAATGAGCAGGATGTAAACAAGATATACGATGATTCCAAAAGTATTTATCATTCCTAATGAAAAAAACGGACTTTATTAGCACCCTTAAGTCCAATCATTACACTAGGTACATAGAGAAAACCAGTAAGGATAAACTATAAAAGTAAAACAATTGGCATACAGGGGGGACAGATATTGGAAAGAAATTACGCAATTGATTTTATAAAGTTTTTTGCTATTCTTGCTGTAGTCATCATTCACACCTTTCCAAGAGATCACCAACTCGGGTATTTTGCACTGGATAACCTTTCGAGGTTTGCTGTCCCTTATTTTTTTGCCGCTTCAGGATACTTGTTCGGAATAAAGATACGAAAAAATCCTGAATCCCTAAATTACTTCAAGAAATATTCAATAAAAATACTCAAAATTTATGTAAGCTGGCTTTTATTTTATATTTGCTATGATGTTTTACGTATCTCTGCTAGTGATGGAAACCTCACTCAAGGTCTTTTTAGATATTTTGATGACCTTACCGCTTTAAATCTCCTATACTACGGACAAGGAACAAGCGGCTATCAACTTTGGTTCGTCATTTCTTTAGCTTGGAGTATAAGTACTTTATATCTCTTTTATAAAATGAAACAGTTAAACCTTTTGGTCATCATAGGCCTTTTTCTAAATGTTGCGGGGCTTTTCGGCCAGTCCTACTCATTTTTTATTGAATTACCAGTCACTTCCCGAGATGCGCTGTTTATTGGTCTATTTTATACGACACTGGGTTTCTGCTTTTCCCACCCTAAATCTGTCCGTTATTCCCGAAGTTTCAGTATGGAAACTTCTGCCTTATTGATTGTTTTCTTTTTAATCCTCCAAGTGATTGAAGGGTATTGGCTGGAGAAGATATTATCTGCAAAACACGGCGAATATTTTATTTCAACGATTCCACTCACTGTGTTTTTGTTTATTTTTACCATTCAAAATCCACAACTTGGAAAGGGATTATGGGTCAGTAAAATAGGGGCCCATTCTTTAGGAATTTACGCTGTCCATGTTTTTGTTATTGACCTAGTAGACATGTTGTTAAGTAATTTAGGGTTGGGACATGTCTCTCAGAATTTAATTTGGAACATCATAGATGCATTTCTTGTTTTTAGCATTTCATACATTGCCTATCACCTTATCCAAAAGGCTAAAACACGGGTTTCCAAATGGTGGCATGGAGGGAAAGTGGTTACCTAATTTAACTGGATGTTCACCCCATTATATAAACCTAAAAAACCTGCTTTCCCTTTACAATTCCACTCCAATAAAGATCCAAGAATAGAGTGGTTATAAAGTTGGTTGCTAACAACAAATTTTTTCTTTTATTTCTATTGATATTTTGAGAATTTGTGATAATCTTAAGAAGCATTATTTTTGGAAAGCTGTTATGTTCAAAAACTTGAGTCTTTCCAAGCAGATAATTTTGACCACTTCGTACGAAGTTAAGGCCATACGGACAGCCGGGTCAAATGCCGATTGGCAACTTAGTTTGCCTTATTGATTGAGTTAAAAGCTCAAATTTTATAAGTTGGTTACTTTACA